>Ga0209172_10000382_pt1 | contig 124209 bp, 98 predicted proteins | sample LarsenN4metaG_FD_184113 | JGI IMG/M metagenome (GOLD analysis project Ga0209172, IMG submission 184113) | Hot spring sediment bacterial and archeal communities from British Columbia, Canada, to study Microbial Dark Matter (Phase II) - Larsen... ... | reverse complement strand
TCTGTTATCTTAGCAAAACAAAAGCTGCTGAACAATGTAGTTCCAGCAGCCTGATTTTTTTAATCCATACCCGAGAAAACTAAAAACAAAGAATCCTACACTGTCAGATTAAATACTAGCTATTACAAATAAAATAGCTGTTGTTTACTCTTTAACGGTTAACAATTTAAGGCACCCAAAAATAATAACTCCCTTCCGATATAATATGACTACTTTTACAGCAAACAATTTGAGTATAACACTTTCCCGAAATTGACTTATTCCGCAATCGGTATATTTTTTCCTGCAGGTTTTTCTTTTTTGACTCAGTGTTTTCCTCAAGTAGTGAATTATTAAAATTTAAAAATAAACTTCAATGAACATTTACGTAGCTAATTTAAGCTTCAATATTCAGGATACTGAATTGCGAAAACTATTTTCAGCTTATGGCGAGGTTTCCTCGGCCAAAGTAATTATGGACAAATTTTCCAATCGCAGCAAAGGTTTTGGTTTTGTGGAAATGCCAAATGAACACGATGGTCAAAAGGCCATTAAAGAACTGTATGGCACCATGGTAGATGGCCGTTCAATAACAGTTAACCCCGCAAGACCCAAAAAAGAAAACTGGTGATGATGATCGCTCCCATTTGCCGGATGATATTAATCATTCCTAATAAATAAATTAATTACAACTGATAATCTCAGGCTGTGCAATGTATAGAATCGGCAAAAGAGAAAGGGAATACGGCAAACAGGCACTTTAAAGAAAATATTACCCCTACCGGCATGCCATCCGCCTGAGGTGAAAAGAGTTCTTTTAAAAAATAACAGATGTGCGGATATCAGCGCTTTCTTACGCAGGGGCCAAACAGGCAGCTTTTTGTAGCTATTATGCCCGTTGCGAAAATGTTCTTCCGTATTTTTTTCCCATACCGGTATTTCTTCGCCCGCTTATCGTTGACATACCGTTTACCGGCGGAGGCACACTGTGCATTCCCGGTACATCAAATGAATGACCCTTTACTACTGGAATGGTTTTTTTTATCAGCTTTTGTATATCGGTTAGAAATACCTTTTCGCTCCAGTCGCAAAACGAGATGGCTGTGCCACTGGCACCGGCTCTGCCGGTGCGGCCGATGCGATGCACATAAGTTTCCGGTACATTCGGCAACTCGTAATTGATTACATGGGTCAGTTCATCAATGTCAATCCCCCGTGCGGCAATATCTGTGGCCACCAGCACTTTTATCTTTCTATTTTTAAAACTTGTCAACGCTTTTTGCCGGGCATGCTGTGCTTTATTTCCGTGAATTGCTTCAGCGGCGATACCGGCCTTGTTGAGGTTACGGGCCAGCCGGTCGGCGGCATACTTCATCTGGGTAAATACCAGAACTGAATCAATCGAATTATCCTCAAGCAAGGATATTAATAACGACTGCTTATTGTGCTTTTCTACAAAATACACCGACTGTTGTATTATATCTGCTGTAGAGGAAGGCGGTGTTACTTCTACTTTTACAGGATTTGTAAGTAATATATGCGCCAGTTGTTTTATTTCGTTTGGCATAGTTGCCGAAAAGAATAATGTTTGTCTTTTAGCCGGCAGCCGGGCGATAATACGCTTTACATCATGCACAAAACCCATATCCAGCATTCTGTCGGCTTCATCCAGCACAAAATACCGGGTATGACTTAATGAGATATGGCGTTGCTGCAGCAGGTCAAGCAGCCGACCGGGAGTAGCCACCAGAATATCCACTCCCCGGCGGATAGCCTGAACCTGGCTATGCTGCGGCACACCTCCAAAAATCACATGATGACGTAATGGTAAAAATCTTCCATAAACCCTTATACTTTCCCCTATTTGAATAGCCAGTTCGCGGGTAGGGGTAAGTATTAATGCACGGATGTTACGAGGCTCCTGTAAAGCCTGTTCATGCATCAGTTGCAGAATAGGAATAGTAAAAGCCGCTGTTTTGCCCGTACCTGTCTGGGCACATCCCAGCAGGTCTCTGTTTTGTAAAATAACGGGAATTGCTTTTTGCTGAATGGGGGTCGGATTCGTGTACCCTTCTTTTCTCAGGGCCTGTAACACAGGCTCGATGAGCTGTAAACTGTTAAATGACACTTATAAATAAAATTATTTGGTTAAAATTGTGGTAAGGCTATCACTGCTGACCAGGACACTTTACCTGCCTTACGTTTAGCCATCACAACATTATGGAGAGATCGGAAGCCACACCAAAAGGAGATTGCGAAACATTAAGAATAGCGAAGCTACTATTAAAAAATGGAATTTGCTAATCGGGTATGAAAAGAAAACTCTGCTTCCTGCTTATCCGGCGTTAAAAAACCTTGCCAGTCATTGGTAAATGGCGTCTTTTATCAGATCAGTTTTACATTTACTGCCATCGGACCACGCTGGCTCATTTCAGTTTCAAAACTTACCTTATCATTTTCCCGTAACCGATCTTCTGAGTTATTGGCATGTACAAAAACACTTTCCTGCGATTTATTGTCGCGGATGAATCCAAAACCTTTATCCTGATTAAAGAAAGTAACCGTACCCTTTCGTATCTTTTCTTCCGGGCGAATGTCTTCCTGCTTTGGAACACCAATCAAAATATCTTCAGCTTTTATTGTTATTTTCTTTCTCGGATCGGGAGGTGTTGAAGAAATATTTCCATTCTCATCGATATATGCCATCATATCTTGCAGGCTTTTGCCATTCTCGCCGGCGCTTTCTTTCCGCTGCTGCTTTTTCTCCAGCTTCTCTTTCCTTTTTTGCTGTTTGCGTTTTTCTCTCTCTTTTTTGTTCCATGTTTCCTGCGATTTGCCCATATAAGTAATTCACTGTTTTAAGTGTATCAACCTGAAAATATGAGAAGCTGATTGATAGCGGGTTGAGGAATAGTCTGAATTGTTCCGGTACTATGGGCTTAAAGGTACGACCTTTTAGCTAAAATTAGTTTACAAAAAAGCCCCGGCTCTCACCAGGGCTTGTGCTAACTACTATCGTTGAAATTATACTTTTTGTTTCTTCGCCGTTTTCCGCTTTGTCTTTCTGAGCTGCGCATCAATAGCTGCACTCAGGTTGGCAAATGTAGGCTTACCGGTAAAAGGTTCATCATTGATGAAAAATGCAGGCAGTTCTTTAATGCCCCGTTCAATGCCTTCCCGGAGATCGTCCTGCACCTGCCAGCCATATACGCCGTTTACCAATACATCAAGAAATTTCTTATCGGTAATGCCCGCTTCCTTGCTATGTAATTTTAAACTGGTGGTGCCGAGGTTACGCCGTTTTTCAAAAAGGATGTTGTGCATCTCCCAAAACTTACCGCTCTGGGCTGCAGCTACGGCCGACTCGCTGGCCTTAAGGCTGCGCTGATGGATTTTTGTTTGCGGAAAATGCCGGAAGTTAAATTTTATCTTTCCTTCATATTTCTCCAGTAACTGCTTAACGATCTCATTGGCTTTGGCGCAATCTTCATTTTCGTACTCGCCAAATTCCATGAGTGTTACCGGTGCATTTTTATCGCCCACAAATACATCTTTCGGTTCAATGATTACTTCAGCTTCTTTTTTAAATGCCATGACAGTTTATTTCTCCTTTTTTATTTCCATTATAAGGTTTTTGCTTTTCCTTTAGCCTCTTTCGGTGTTTCCTCATTGCGAAACACCACAGTGTTATCAAACACATCCACCAGTACCGGTTCTGATTTGCTGATCTCTCCTGCCAGTATTTTCCGGCTCAGTTGATTAACAATCTCTTTCTGTATCAGCCGTTTGAGTGGTCTAGCACCGAATTGCGGGTCAAATCCTGCCTCGGCTAAAAAGTCGACAAGATAGTCACTAAATTTCAACTGTATGCCAGTGGCCGCTACTAATTCACTTAATTTTTGCAACTGGATATCCACAATTTTGCGTATCTCCTTGTGCATCAGCGGCTGGAACAGAATAATCTCATCTACCCGGTTCAGAAATTCGGGGCGAATGGTTTGCCGGAGCAAGCCCATTACCTCTACTTTTGTTTTATTTACGATTTGCTCCTGATTTTGTTCATTTACCCCCTCAAAATTTTCCTGTATAATGTGGCTTCCGATATTACTGGTCATGATGATGATCGTATTTCGGAAATTGACTACCCGGCCTTTGTTATCAGTGAGCCGGCCATCGTCCAGCACCTGCAACATTACATTCCACACATCGGGGTGAGCCTTTTCGATCTCGTCTAATAAAACAACACTGTATGGTTTACGCCGCACTGCTTCGGTCAGCTGGCCGCCTTCATCATAACCCACATAACCCGGAGGCGCCCCCACCAGGCGGGATACGGTATGCTTCTCCTGATATTCACTCATATCAATACGGGTCATCATGCTTTCGTCTGCAAATAAATATTCGGCCAAAGCCTTTGCCAGTTCTGTTTTACCTACGCCGGTAGTACCCAAAAAGATAAACGAGCCGATGGGCTTTTTAGGATCCTGTAAGCCCGCCCTGCTTCTGCGTATGGCATCGGCTACGGCAATGATGGCTTCATCCTGCCCTACTACTCTTTGGTGCAGGTGTTCTTCAAGATGCAGTAGTTTTTCTTTCTCACTCTGCAGCATTTTCGAAACGGGTATGCCGGTTGCTTTCGACACATTTTCAGCAATATCTTCCGCATCCACTTCTTCTTTCAGCAAGCGTTTTTCTGTAGAGTTAGCCAGTTGATTGGTTAACTGGTTGATCCGGGTTTCCTCCTCTTTTATTTTCCCATATCTGATTTCAGCTACTTTTCCATAATCCCCATTCCGCTCCGCCTGCTCTGCTTCAAACTTGAGGTTTTCAATTTTTGCTTTTGCGTTTTGAATTAATTCTACCAACTCTTTCTCTTCTTTCCATTTGGCTTTCAGCGTATCCCTTTCTACCGAAAGATTGGCGATATCGGTATTCAGTTCTTTCAGCTTTGCTTCATCATTCTCTCTTTTGATCGCCTCTCTCTCAATTTCAAGCTGGCGAATTTTTCTTTCCAGTTCATCCAGTTCTTCGGGCATGCTGTTCATTTCAAGGCGCAGCTTGGCGGCACTTTCATCTATCAGGTCAATAGCCTTATCAGGAAGAAACCGGTCTGTGATGTAGCGGTGCGATAATTCCACCGCTGCAATGATAGCTTCATCCCGGATGCGCACATGGTGGTGCGTTTCGTAGCGATCCTTCAAACCCCTCAATATGGAAATAGCATCTTCTACCGAAGGTTCATCAATAAACACTTTCTGGAAACGGCGTTCCAGCGCTTTGTCTTTTTCAAAATATTTCTGGTATTCGTTCAGTGTAGTAGCGCCAATAGCCCTCAGCTCTCCGCGGGCCAGCGCCGGTTTCAGAATATTGGCGGCATCCATGGCGCCTTCGCCACCGCCGGCGCCTACCAGTGTATGTATTTCATCAATGAATAAAACAATCTCACCTTCGCTGGCGCTTACTTCTTTTATTACAGCTTTCAGTCTTTCTTCAAATTCGCCTTTATATTTCGCACCGGCGATAAGCTGGCCCATATCCAGCGCATAAATAATTTTTGATTTCAGGTTTTCCGGCACATCGCCATTCACAATCCGCATGGCCAGTCCTTCGGCAATAGCTGTTTTACCCACACCGGGTTCTCCTACCAGTATCGGATTGTTTTTGGATCGCCGCGAAAGAATGTGCAGCGTTCTTCTGATCTCCTCATCCCGGCCAATAACAGGATCCAGCTTACCCTGCCGGGCCAGCTCGTTCAGGTTTCTTGCATATTTGTTCAGCGCATTAAATTCCTGCGATTGTGTTTGCGAGGTTACTTTTTCGCCTTTGCGCAAATCCTTAATTGCGGCAATTAATCCTTTTTCGGTAAGCCCCGCATTCTTGAGCAGCCTAGCGGCTGCATCATTTCCCTGTACAATAGCAAGCAGCAAATGCTCCGGAGTTACAAACTCATCACCAAAACTTTTCAGCAAGGCCCCTGCCCGAAGAATAACATTATTTACTTCGCGGCTAACCGACTGCGCCGGCTCGCCTCCTTGTATTTTGGGCAACTTGCCGATCAGTTCATCCAGCTTACTTTCCACAAGATTGACAGTAACGTTGTTCTTCTTCAGCAGGTATTCTACCGGCGAATCCTGCTGTTCCAGTAATGCTTTGAGAACATGCTCTGTCTCAATGTTCGGGTTTCGTTCATTAAATGCCAGTTGCTGCGATTGCTGAATCGCCTCCGCTGCTTTAATGGTGAAATTTCCAAGATTCATGATCTGTAATTAATTTTTTTTAATCCGTTTTTGTAATACTACTCAGCTTCTGTTGTGTCACTCACTTCATCGTTCGGTTCATCATTCAGCTTTTTAGTGAACTATAAGATGCGAACAAATTACGGAAGACACATCGCTCTCTGCTTCAGAATATCTTCATTCCGACTTTCTCAAAGTTCTCAAATCCCAAACCATTCACCGGTTTCGGCTTTATTGTCACAACAGCCGCATTCAATCTGCCTGAAATTCAGGCGGCAAGCCGCTTTCCTGCTAATATTACAGAACAAACATTATGCAATAACTTTGCCCTCTGCCTTAAAATAAATTGCATGAGCAAATATCATCCGGAAACGGAAGCCATACGAACGCAGACGCAACGCACCTGGGAGAACGAACATTCCACCCCGCTTTTTCTTACCTCCAGTTTTGTATTCGACAATGCGGAAGATATGCGTGCCGCTTTTGCCGAAGAAAATGATCACAATATCTACAGCCGTTTCAGCAACCCTACCGTCGATGAATTTGCACACAAGGTAGCCCTGCTGGAAGAGGCCGAAGCCGGGCTGGCAACCGCTACTGGCATGGCCGCCGTGTTCGGCACCTTCATGACTTTTCTGCAATCGGGCGATCATATCCTTTCCTCAGGATCTGTATTCGGATCTACGCATACCATCCTGACCAAATACATGCACCGCTGGAAAATTGATTTTTCTTATTTCGACATCAACAAACCCGATACAATTGAATCTTTTATCCGTCCTAATACAAAAATGATTTTTGTAGAAACGCCTTCCAATCCCGGACTGGATATTATCGACCTCGAAATGCTGGGTAAGCTGGCGAAGAAACACCATGCTTTGTTCGTTGTAGACAATTGCTTTGCCACACCTGTATTGCAAAAACCCGTTCATTATGGCGCCGATCTTATCATTCATTCGGCTACCAAATGGATGGACGGGCAGGGTCGTGTAGTGGGTGGAGTAATTGCAGGAAAAAAAGATCTGATACGTGAAGCTTATCTCTTTCTGCGAAATACCGGGCCTTCCATGTCGCCATTTAATGCGTGGATATTGAGTAAAAGTATCGAAACATTGGCGCTGCGGATGGAAAAACATTGCAGCAATGCGCTGCAACTGGCAAAAGCCTTACAAAAAAACAAGCATCTTGAATCGGTAAAATATCCTTTTCTTGAATCGCATCCGCATTACGGCATCGCAAAAAAACAAATGACTGCCGGCGGCGGTATTGTTTGTTTCGAGCTGAAAGGCGGGCTGGAAAGAGGCCGGAGGTTTTTAGACGCTCTGCAAATGCTAAGCCGCACTTCGAACCTGGGCGACAGCCGCAGCATCGCTTCACATCCATCATCCACCACCCACTCCAAACTGACCGAAGAGGAAAGACAGGCAGTGGGTATTACACAGGGATTAATCCGTATCTCGGTCGGTCTCGAACACATTGATGATATTCTGCAGGATATTGAACAGGCGCTGGAGAAATCAAAATAGAAGCACCGCTCCTGCTGTTCTCACTGGGTGAGGGGCGGTATTTAATTGTGGCGATTTCATGTTTAAATGGAGTAAATTAATATAACTGTTAACAAACTTTATCCGCCAAAACTCTATCTTGTAAAAAAGTAGTTATGAAAACTTTGGCCCGAATGTCCTTTTTGCTTTTTCATTTTTTAATCTCTGCCTTAGCCGTTCGTTCACAGACGGATTTCAGCGATGTTGAACGGTTGTTCGAAGAAAAAAAGAACGTGCTGGGAAAGGATTTCATTGTAATGGTATGGAAAAAAGACGATACCCTGGTTTATAAAAAACAAACCAACCCGCAATTCAAAAGCATCGTTCAGGCGCCCATTGCCAGCGCCAGCAAATGGCTGACCGCCGCACTGGTTATGACTTTTGTAGACGAAGGAAAACTTTCGCTCGACGATCCGGTGGTGAATTATATTCCTGAATTTGGAAAATATTTTAAGAATTATATCACCCTGCGCCACTGTCTGTCGCAAACCACCGGCATCGAATCAGAACCCATCCGAATTCTAAAATTACTGGAGCGGAGAAAGTTTGCTTCGCTGGAGGAAGAAGTGAATGCATTTGCGGCAAAAAATATTTCTGAAAACCCCGGTAAAGAATTTTATTACGGAAACATCGGCTTAAATATCGCCGGTCGGGTACTGGAGGTAGTGGGTAAAAGAAAGTTTGACCAGTTAATGACCCAGCGCCTTTTTCGAAAACTTGCCATGCGCCGAACTACTTTCAGCAATATTGCAGGCGGCGCCATCAATCCTTCCGGCGGCGCCAAATCATCTGCCGATGATTACATGAACTTCCTGGTCATGTTGCTGAATAAAGGAAAATTCAGGGGGCAGCAGGTTTTGAGCGAAGAATCGGTAAACGAACTGATCAAAGTGCATACCACTCCGGATATGATAAAATATGCCCCCGATGCAGCTAAAGGATATAATTATGCATTGGGTGCATGGGCTATGGAAGAAGCTCCCCGCCCATCTTCCCCCAACGGAGAAAGGACAGCCACTGCGCTTGCTTCGCCCGGTTTATTCGGCACCTGGCCGATGATTGATTATTGCCACGGTTATGCCTATTTGTTTTTCGTAAAAGATCTGCTGGGCGAAGAAAAAGCGGAGATTCATAAGCAGGTTAAAGAAATGCTGGATAAAAAGTTCGCTTCATCGTGCAGGTAATGACCGTGACGGGCATTTCCCAATAACCATCTTATCAATCCGAACCCGCTGATACCCCGCCTGCCGGTTTTGTATCTGAGATACAATTTTAAAAATTAATCGAACTGAGGATTTTTGTATTTAACCTTGCCATTTACAATCGTCATCATTACTTTGGTTTTGGGTATTTCCTCATCGGCGCAGGTAAGCAGGTTATTTGATAAGATAACAATATCGGCCACTTTACCTGCCTCCAGCGATCCTTTTTCTTTTTCTTCAAATGCAGCAAATGCATTAGCCATCGTGTAAGAATAAATCGCCTCTTCTCTTGTCATTCTTTGTTCGGGATAAAACGCAGACCCGTCTTTCAGTTTTCGTGTTACCGATGCGTAAAAACAGGCAAGCGGATCCACATCTTCTACCGGAACATCAGTGCCATTGGTAACAACGACCCCCGCTTTCAGAAAAGACTGCCACACATAAGCGCCTTCCTTAGATCTCTGCTCTCCCAGCCGTTTGGGTACAAAGGGAGCATCACTGGTGCAGTGAATACCCTGCATCGATGCGATTACATTCCATTGTTTGAACCGGGGTATCTCCAGCGCATTTACATGCTGTGCATGCTCTACCCGCCAGCGATGATCTTTTGATTTATCTTTTTCGATTTGTGCGGCATAAATGTCGATGACCTCTTTGTTAGCCCTGTCGCCAATGGCATGTACACAAAGCTGCAGATTATTGTTCCAGCAAAAATCAGCTATGCTTTTCAGAGAATCAATATTGAAGGTATTCAGGCCGGTCCAGTCGGGGCGGTCGGTATAGGGCTTCAGTAACCATGCTCCATACGAACCCAGCGCCCCATCCAGCGAAACTTTAACCGCCTTTACGGTAAGAAAACCATTGCCTTCATTAATGACAGGAAAAACGGATGCGTTATTTCTTAATGAACTGTTTCCTTCTCTTACCATCAGCCAGTGCCGGATATTCAGCTTGCCCTGCCGGGCCAGTTCTTTCATCCATTGCACCTGTGTAAAAGAAGAGCCTGCATCCTGAAATGAAGTAACTCCTTTTTTTAAACACTCTTCCTCGGCCAGCCTGATGCTTTCGGCCCATTTTGCTTTTCGTTCTGCTTCCGTTTGCCTGGAAAGATATTCGTTGTAAACTCTGTTCACCAAACTTTGCGCAGTTTCTTCCAGCACACCCGTTATCACTCCGTTTTTATCTCTTACAATATTTCCACCAGGCGGATTAGGTGTAGAAGCAGTGATGCCTGCCAGTTGCAACGCTTTTTCATTTACAAAACTTCCATGACCGCTGGCATGAGTAAGCAATACAGGATTGTCGGGTGAAACTTTATCAAGATCGTCGTGATACGGATAACCCAGATAGTTTCTGGCCGGCGCCGGCGTCCATTTTTCCTGGTGCCAGCCGCGGCCGATGATCCATTCGCCGGGTTTGGCTTTTTTTACCGCATCGGCTACCATGGCCACTATTTCGTCCCAGTTTTTTACATGCATCAGGTTAAGGCTGATCAGCGATGAGCCCAACCCGTGAATATGGCCATGCCCTTCTATAAAACCCGGCATTACAAACTGCCCTTTACAGTCTATTATCTCCGTTTTGCTGCCGGTATATCTTTTTACGTCTTCCCCGCTGCCGGTAAAAATGATTTTTCCATCTTTCACTGCTATGGCCCCGGCTGCAGGCTGATTTTTATTGACTGTATAAACGGTGGCATTGATAAGCACCAGATCGGCCGTTTGTTCTTGGTTACTGTTACAACCAAAGAGCAATAAGAGGCCAAAAAGAAAGGCGGTTATTTTTTCCATAACAGAGATTTGAGATTTTCGTATTTACTATGATGATTCAGGAGTAAATTTAACCCGTGAGCTTTCTTCAGCAAAATACATTTCAGGTCAAAGCCTTTGCCCGTAATTTGGGTTTTGACTTTTGTGGTATAGCCAAAGCGCAACGATTGGATGACGATGCCCGCCGCCTGGAACAATGGCTGAGCAAAGGCATGCACGGCGACATGCGCTACATGGAAAATTATTTTGACCTGCGCACCGATCCTTCAAAGCTGGTGCCCGGCGCAAAATCGGTGATTACTTTACTATTGAATTATTTTCCGGCGGAAAAACAAAATCAGCAGGCGCCAAAAATTTCCAAATACGCTTACGGTAAAGATTACCATGATGTGATCAGAAAAAAACTTCAGGCACTGCTCGGTTTGATCAAAGAGCATATCGGCGAAGTCCATGGCCGCGGATTTGTAGACTCGGCCCCGGTGCTGGAACGCAGCTGGGCGCAGCGAAGCGGACTGGGCTGGATTGGCAAAAACGGAAACCTGATCAATAAACAAAAAGGCTCTTTCTTTTTTATTGCCACACTTATAACAGACCTCGAACTTTTATATGACGATCCTTTTGCAAAAGACTTTTGCGGTACCTGTACCCGGTGCATCGAAGCCTGCCCTACCGATGCAATATTGCCAGACAAAGTGGTGGATGGCAGCAAATGCATTTCCTATTTCACCATTGAGATGAAAGAAATGCTGATACCCGAAAAGGTAAAAAATAAATTTGAAGACTGGATGTTTGGCTGCGACATTTGCCAGGATGTATGCCCCTGGAACCGGTTTTCCGTTCCGGCAAATGAAGTGGAATTTAAACCCCTGCCCGAAATACTGAATTTTACCACCAGCCAGTGGGAAGAACTGACTGAGGAAGCATTCAAAAAAATCTTCCGGCACTCTTCGCTGAAACGAACAAAGTTTTCAGGTATTAAAAGAAATCTGAGGTTTTTGCAAACCACCACTGCAACCCGTTCGTAAAAAAACCAGACGGGCCAATGACGTTTAGCTCTGTTAAAACATCCATCCGGCTCTCAGCGAAATGCGTTTGAGATTGTAATCGAACCGATCTTTATTTACAGGACAAGGAGGATTAAGACAGGGCAATTCATATTCCGATTCTCCCTTTAATCTTTTATAAGAATAACCAATGGTAAACAGCAACGCATCATTTCCCCTAAGGCCAATTTTATAACCGATGCCAGATGCCCAGTAAGCGCCGGGAAAATATTTCTGTATACCATAATAGGAGTAATATTCACTCTTTGCGGCCCAGGGAAAATTAATTCCCGCATCGCCTGAAATGAAAAAGGAACGCTTTTTATTATTCAGCGATTTACTGAGAGAAAAAAACAGCGGCATACTGCGCAAATAATAATAATCAAGCCCTGTACCAATGCCTCCAAACCATGTTTCATATCTTAATCCGTTTATGGTCTGCAACTGAAACGATGTACCTGCTTCTCCTTCGGTAATGCCGACATAATTCTGAGAAGAGAAGCTTGTCTTCTGTTGTGCCGAAACAACTGCTGCCCAAAAAACAAATCCGGATACAAGAAAATACATTTTCTTTGACATAAGTAATTATTTGTTGACAGTAATTCTGCTTCTCAATGTTATATTTTGCGGATTACTGTAGTCGTATTGGTACAGACCGTCACTGGCTGTTACCACCAGGTTATTGTTCCATGCGATGGCATCGAAAGGTTCAATACCGGTAATATGCTTTTTCAAAGAAATGCTTGCGGGTACAGCTGCATCATATATTTTTAAACCATCCTTTCCGTCGCATACGAACAACAGATTTCCCGACTTTGATAAGCCGTGCGGGTTGCTCATGGCATAGGTTCTCAGCAGCACAGGCGACATTATGTTACGTACATCCACCACGTCCAGTTGATTGTTAAAACCCGAGCAGAGTGTACCGTCGCGAAGTGTAACATAGGCATAGTCTCCATCCGAAATCACCGGATCGCAGGCGCGGGCATGAATAAACTGTCCTTCGCGTACCGGCACAGCCGGGTTGGAAATATCATAGATAAACATCCCGGTCTGGGAACCGATGAAGAGTTTGTTTCGGAACGGATAGATGGTTTCGATACCCCAGTTCAGATTAACCGTGGAGATACGCTGAGCATCATTGGGAGCGGAAATATCAAATACACCCAGCGACCAGTTATTAACCGTATAGAGATGGTTGTTTACCAGTGAAAAACGGGCCATAGAGCCGCCGATGCCGGGAGCAAATGCCCCTGCAGCCGAAGACTTAAGAAAAGAATTATTCATGGCATCCGAGGCATAAAGGCAATTGGTGCAGGGCCTGCCGTAACCACTGTTCAGATCGACTGTTGTGTCTCTCCGTATCCAGTCGACAATGATCCGGCTGCTGTCCGCAATAAAACCGCTGGAATAATTTCTTTCCGGAAAAACATTGGGAACGTACCTGATGAACTGCGCCTGCAACGGATTGGAAATATCGACCAGCACAAGATCACTATAAAGATCGGCATATAACGTATTTCCCTTTACTGCAATATCCAGATTGCCCGGAATATCGATGAACGCCTTTATTACAGGATGCGAAGGATTACTGTTGTCAATCACATGTATGCCTTTATCCACTTCGTTCAAAAAGATATAATTACCATACAGAAAAATTTTTCCGGGCGCCTTCACTTCTCTTGCAGGGTTGCTTGAGATATTATTGTATACCTCCGATTTTTCTTTATATACCGGAACATAAATAGAATAGGTTCTGGTCAGTTTATCCTTGAGGCAGGACTGGGTAAATAAAGCAATTAAAAATACGGTGAAGACCGGAAGCAATTTCTTCATAATAGTAGTTTTAAGAACTGACAATGGTTTTTAAAATACCGTTGCACCCGTTTTTATGAAACTTATTTTTTCTTTACTGACCACACGGCACGAATACCCCCAAAGCCAATACGCTCCCGTCCGCCATAATTTTTATTGTAGTGAGGGGTTAATCCAAACTGCAGATAAGGACCAAGCGTTAAAGGATGACGGGATTTTTTAAATAACTCAAAACCGATACCGGCAGAAGCATGCAGTTGTGTTTTATTAATAATTTCTTTATCGTTATAATAAAAATGCTGGCTGGTACTGTACACAAGTCCGTTGGATGCCAGCAGGCGTACCAGTGTTAATCCGATTTCGGGAGACACAGAAAGCCTGCCCCGGGGATCAGATTTCCAGTGAAACCTGACAGGAATCTCTATAAAACGATAAGTGGATTTATACGTACTGTTATTTCCGGCGCGGTAAAAATAATCGGCAGTATACGAAACAAAATTGTTATTCACTACCCTCAAACTGTCTACTCTTGCTCCTGTTTTCCGGCTGTTGCTGTATTGTGCATATTGCAGGCCCCATGACAGAAAAGTGCGGTTGCTGAGTCTTTTTTTCACCTCTACCCCGACGCCAAATGAAAAGGCGGCTCCGGTACCCGAAGGCGGAATCATGGACTGTCCTCCCGAACCTGTATTAGGCAACGAAGAAAGATCATAGGCTTTTTCTTCTCCCCATATTCCGAAAACATTTTCCGAATTATTGCTGAAACCGGATTTTACCGAAACACTCCACTCCCATTTATTATTTTGAAGTGGTGATGAAACAAAAAAAGTATGCATAAGCGAATCCATCCGTATTTCAATTTCTTCGCAGGGCAACCTGCTCTGCTGCACCTCCCACTTCATTTCTTTTTTTGCTGCGGACATTAGTTTTTCCGACACGGATAACGGGGCATTAAATACACGGGTATCGGTTTCTATCGGAAAATTTCTTTGCGGCCTTTCGCCGGATAAAAGATCGTCATTACTGCTGTTATCTGCATAGGGAAGCGGTATGGCGGGCTGGTTTTTCTTTATAAATGTTTTTTTCGGTTTCGATTCAATGGCCGCTGCATGTGTTACCTCATTTTTTGTTGCCGGCTTTTCTTTTACTGCCGGCTCTTCTTCAACAACATTTTTATCAATTGCTTTTTTATCATTTACAGAAAACGTATTTTCTTTTTTATTTACTGGTGCCGGTGCGCCGATGTGCTGACTGGCTTGTTGAGCAACGGTACCGGCAGAGTTTTTCTTTCCGTTTTCCATAAGCAGAATCAGCAAACCTCCGCACAGTACAAGAGGCAGCAGCAACCACAGCAGCAGATTTTTTCTCTTCTTTTTGCGTATGGCGGCTTCCACTTGTTCCCAAACCGCTTCCGAGGGTTTTAATTTAAAGCCCTGCAGTTCATCATGCACCTTTTTCTCAAATTCATTTTCCGGCATAATATCCTGTTTTAAGATTGGTTTGTTGTTTTTTTTCCAGCCAGCTGATGAGCAGGTTTCTGGCCCGGGCATACTGCGAGCGGCTGGTTCCTTCATGAATGCCCAGCATTTTCCCGATTTCCACGTGGCTATACCCTTCGGCAGCATGAAGGTTAAAAATTGTCTGATAGCCCACGGGCAATTGACGTATCAGTTCGGCCAGTTCCTTGCCCGATATCCTCAATTCGGGATTGTCATCTGCAACGGGGTGAAGGCTTTCGTTATCAAAAGACAGTTCCGTCCGGTAGCGATGATTCTTCTTCAGAAAATTTAATGCGGTAGTGACCATGACCCTCCTGATCCACGCCCCCAGTTCGCCTTCAAATTTATACTGGTGTAAATGTTTAAACACCCGGATAAATCCTTCCTGCAAAACATCCTCCGCATCGGCAACAGATTTGGTGTACCGGTAGCATACTCCCAGCATGCTTTCCGCATACAGATTGTATAACTGCCGCTGTGCTTCCGGCTTTTGCCGGAGACAATCTCTGACTAACTGCCTTTCATCCGCCATTTCCCGGGGTTTCATCTTGCTGACAACTGCCGGCATGGCTTCGTTGCACCACAGGCAGGTGTTTTTTTCTGCATGCATGTAAAGCTACCTTTGTCGCTATGGATTCATTGCTTCAAAAAGACGAAAACCTTCTTTGGCACCCTTACACCCAGCATAAAAAGGCACTGCCCTGCCTGGCCATCACAAAGGCGGAGGGAGTTTATTTAATTGATGAAAATGGAAATAAATACATTGATGCCATCAGCAGCTGGTGGACCAACCTGCACGGGCATGCACATGCCTATATTGCTGAAAAAATTTATGAACAGGCCCTTCGGCTGGAGCATGTAATTTTTGCCGGCTGCACACATCCCCCAGCCGTGCAGCTTGCCGAAAAACTGTTGCCGCTTTTACCCGGAAACATGGGAAAATTGTTTTACTCGGATAATGGTTCTACGGCAGTGGAAGTGGGTATAAAAATGGCAATACAATACTGGAGAAACAAAAATGAAAACAAGAGAAATAAAATCCTGGCCTTCCGGCACTCGTATCATGGCGATACGTTTGGCGCCATGAGTATCAGCGAACGAAGCGTATTTACCCTTGCTTTTGACAATTATCTTTTTGATGTGGTGTTCATAGATACGCCCTGCCAAAAAAATATTCATACGCTTATTGCGGAAATAAAAAAACAGGGACCAGAAACTCTCTGCTTTATTTACGAGCCGCTGGTACAGGGCGCCGGGGGTATGCGCATGTACGATGCTATGCTGATGGATGAAGTGCTCAGTGAAATAAAAAACCACGGCATCATTTGCATTGCGGATGAAGTGATGACGGGCTTTGGCCGGACGGGAAAACTTTTCGCATCGCACTATTTGCAAAAGGCCCCGGATATTATTTGTATCAGCAAAGGACTGACCGGCGGCGCCCTGCCAATGGCTGCAACAGCCTGCAACAATAAAATCTACGAAGCATTTCTGAGTGATGATAAAGAAAAAACTTTTTTTCATGGCCATTCTTATACCGCCAACCCGCTGGGATGCGCCGCCGCGCTGGCAAGCCTTGATTTACTGGAAAAAGAAGCGTGTAAAAAGAATATTGAATTAATAAGCCTGCAAAACAGACAATTCGTAAACGAGCTTCTCGCCAATAAAAATTTAACCGGGGTAAAAAATCCGCGGAGTTCCGGCACCATCATGGCATTTGAACTACAAAGCGGCGATAACATTTATCTCAGCAATATAAGGGATGAAATGATCAGCCGCTCGCTGAACGAAGGTGTATTGATACGTCCTCTTGGAAATACCATTTATATTATGCCCCCTTATTGTATTACAAAAGAAGAACTGGGAAAGGTATATTTAGTTTTGAAAAAGATCATTGACCGCTTTGGATCATAAAATTTCCAGGCCACGTTCTTTATAACTGGTAAAAACCGGGTGAGCCGGATCCAGTTCGGTAATAATCATGTGAAGAGCATTGATATCGGCAATTTTGATACGCTGGTGCGAATTGAGTTTTTCGGAAATAGTGAGGCCGATCACTTTTTTTGAAGATTGTATCATCGCTTTCTTAATCTGCACCACATCCCAGTCGTTATCAGTAAGTCCCTGTTCAATATCGATGGCATTGATGCCGAGAAAACAAATATCTGCATTTATCTGCCGGATTTTTGTAATTGCATCGCCGCCTACCGTAATTCTTGAGGTTTTAGAGATACGGTCGCCTATAAAAATAACTTCAATGCCGGGATGCTGGATATATTCCAGGGCGGCCGGCAGGCTGCCTGTGAAAAAAGTGGCCCTTAAATGTTCGGGCAGTGCTTTTGCAAGTTCCTGAATGGTTGTACCACCTGTGGTAAGGATAAACATTCCGTCGCGGATAAGCGAAACCGCCTTTTGGGCTATCACTTTTTTATTGTCGTGCGAATAGATGCCCGTAGCCTGAAAAGCAGCGTGAAAAGACCTTGATAAAGCCCCTCCGTGTACTTTTATTACCTTTCCCTCTTCAGAAAGTTCGGTAAGATCACGGCGTATGGTATCTTCTGAAACCTGAATTGCTTCACAGAGGTCTGAGGTCAGTACTTTGTTATGCAGGTTTATCTCACGCAGTATAAATTCCTGTCTCTCTTTCTTAAGCATATGGCCGCAGTAATTTCACCTGAAAGCTAAATCTTTTCGATAAACCCCGCAAAAAAACGCAATTTTTTTTCTTGCCCTGCAAAAAAGAGCATGTTAATGAATCAAAAAAGCCGTAAAAACGGCTTTAAAAATCACTTGATACCACACCCGTTTATTGAACCAGGAAAGAAACAAGATGATCGCCCCAGTGAAAGGAGACCTTTCCGGATTTATCGATGCTGAATGTCAGTTTCTCAGCAAATTCGCCCTTTGCTCCCTGAACAGTTACACGAAGCGCATCATCCGCCTCCTTATAGCTGTAAGCGCCCCATTGTTTCCAGGTTTTATTAAAGATAATTGTCCAGGTGCCATCGGCGTTCATAATCGAGAATAATCCGTATTTACCGGCCGGAAGCGCTTTGCCCTCCACTTTTACGTCTTTATCTGTTTCAAAAACAGTGGCTTCATTGGCGCCTGTTCTCCACACTTTTCCGGTGGTGGGTTCCAGATCTTTGCCAATTGTTCTGCCTTTAACGGAAGGCTGGCTGTAATCGATACTTATGGTTGCACCGCTGCTGATCGTTTCTTTTACAAGAGCCGGCGGGCTGGGTCTTTTCGATTTGTCCTGCTGGCCACAGGCACTAAGCGCAAAGGTGCCGCCGATAAAAAACAGAAAAAGTAGTTTCATGATGTATTGATTTTTTTTGTTAAATAAATAGCAGTATAAAATTAGTGATTCCGGTTAAGCCGCAGGTCATTTGTATGACGAAGTTCTTCCAGCAGCGATTTCATTCTCACCAGGCCCTTTTCCATCTGCTTGCCGTACATTTTTTCAAAAAACAGTCCTGAAAATTTTTCCCATGGGTACCATTTCAAATGAAAATCCATATACCATTGTACAGCTACAGAATCCAGCCCCGGCGCCTCAATTACCCGCCACACATTTTTAACAAGCGTTTTACCCGGCCGGCCGAATTCAGTAATCACTTCATTTTCCTTTACTTCAGCAAGAAGGATCCGGTAATTTTCATTTTCCCAGCCGTGGTTAATTTCTTTCCATCCGGCAACACTTTCATTCTGAAATGCCGGATGCCAGCGGGGCCAGCTTTTGAAATCAGCCGCAAAAGCTAGGATCGTGTCTTTATGAGAAGCCACATTAATGTTCTTTGCCAGCCGCAGGTGAGAGGGAACAAATAATGAAAAAACAGTAAGAATCGCTATAAAAAAAAGCAAACTGATCAGGGCAAGTTTAAACCATCTCACTATACAGAAATTTTAGATGACTTGTGTTAAGCCTTTAACTGCTTATTTTTTGTTCTAATTCCCTTTACTCCCACCGAAAAACTTTTACCGCAATAAAATAAACAACAATGCCCCAGAGCCCCAGAATCCCGATCTGCTTCATGCAATCAGGTAAATGGGCGCCCTCAAATGCTACGTTTCGCATAGCATCATTCAGATGTTTCAGAGGCATTACATCGGCAACGGATTTGAGCCAGGGAGGAAAAACATCGGTAGAGAAGAAAGTTCCGCCCAGCAAAAACTGCGGAAGGGTGATCAGGTTGGCAAAAGGAGGTATTACACTTTCATTTTTTGACAGCCCGCTTACAATAAAACCAAAGCCCATAAAAACGATAAGGCCAATCAGGCTTAGCACCAGCAGTTCCGCCAGAGTTACCCACCCGTGCACCAGTGTGAAATTAAAGAAGTAGTGCCCTACAAGAAGTATTACCACCGCAGTGATAAGGCCAAATAACACACGGGAAATACTTTCTCCAAAAACGATATACACTCTTTTAATCGGCGTTGCAAAAAAGCGCTTCAGCACCAGCGACTGGCGGAGGTTGAAAAATATAAAAGCCACTCCAAATACTCCTGCGCTTAGTAATGAAAAACCCAGCTGGCCAGGCAAAATAAAATCGATGGTCCGGTATTTTCGTCCTTTGATTTTTACCACTTCGCTGCTCACGGCAGCCACGGTCGGTTGTTCAATATTGTTTTGCGCATTAAGTGTTTTAATCACTCCGCCTTCAAGTATGGAACGCAATACCTGAATGTTTTGAGGGCTTACAGCCTCTGAGCTTTTCAGATGAATAATAAACTCCGGAGAAGAAGCCTGTGTATTCTTCTGAATATTTATTATAGCCGTAATCCTGCCTTTTTCGAGATCTTCCCGGATGCTTACGGTATCTTTTTGAATAACAGAAATACCCTGCCAGCTTTTGATGGCGTAATACAACTTACTGCTGGTATCGCTGCGTGGGTCAAATGCTACTCTTACATTGATTCTTCCGCCGCTACCGATAAATCCAAATACAAGAATAAATACCAGCGGGAAAACAAAACTGAAAATAACTGCCGAGGGGCTGCGGAAAACCGCCTTGAGGCTGGCTTTGGTTATAGCCAGCATTCCCCTGATATGATTGTACGATTGATTCATCAAAACATTGGAGAGCAAATGTACCGGAAATCAGTAGATGGAAAACTGAAAGGGCAGTCTTGTCTGCGGTTCATGGGTCAGCCGGCGGATGCGTACCAGTTCCTGGTACCACCGGTAGTTCTCGGCACCCAATTCCTTTGCCAGTACATTATCATAATTCATGGGTTCGGGTACATTCATTATTTTATCAAACAATGACTGTGGCTCAGGATACTCCCTTACCTTGTAGTCGGTAAGTTTTGCCATTGCGGCCGCCGATTTCACAGCTTCTTTCAATCCGCCGAAGCGGTCTACCAGGCCATTGGCCAGCGCCTCTTCGCCACTCCATACCCGCCCCTGCGCTATTGTTTCAATGTACGAAGTATCTCTTTTTCTTCCCTGGGCCACCCGCTGTTTAAACGTAGCGTAAATGCGCTCAATCTCTGCCTGAATAATTTTTGCCTCATCTCCTGTCATTGGTCTTGTAACCGTGGGATTATCCGCATAAGGACTGGTTTTTACGCCATCAAAAGTGATACCCAGCTTATTTTTAAAGAAGCCCTCCATGTCAGGAATAATTCCAAAAACACCAATTGAGCCTGTAATACTAACGGGGCTGGCAAAAATGGAATCGGCGGCGCAGGCAATATAATATCCGCCCGATGCTGCTACATCGCCAAAACTTACAACCACCGGTTTTTCGAGCCGCGCCAACGAAATTTCACGCCAGATGATTTCGCTGGCCAGTGCGCTGCCGCCACCCGAATTAACTCTGAATACGATTGCTTTAATATTTTTATCCAGCCGGGCTTTGCGAATCAGCTGCCGGTAATCTTCGCTGCCAATAGTGCCTTCCATTCCTTTACCGTCTACAATATCGCCTTCGGCAAATAATACCGCTATACGGTCGCCTGAAAATTTTTTATATGCACCTGCCTTGAAATATTTATTGATGGAAATAAAATTGATCTTTTCAAATTTATCCAGTTTTAGTTTTTGCTTCAGCTCGTCTTTTACTTCGTCGTCATATTTGAGACCATCAACCAACCCCGATTTTAATGCATCATCTGCGGTTTGCACCAGAGCTTTGTCAGCCATTTCCCGCAGGGCAGCAGAATCAAGGTTTCGGGATTGGGCCACGGAAAAAAGAAAATGGTTGTAAATGTCACTAAGCCATGCGTAGGTTTGCATCTTATTTTCGTCCGTCATTTTATCGGTACGGAATGGCTCGGTGGCGCTTTTGAATTTGCCTGCATAAAATACCTGTGGTTTGATGTCCAGTTTTTCCAGCGTGCCTTTGATAAAGGCAATGTTCACTCCAAACCCCAGCCACATTGTGTACGCCTGCGGATTCAGGTATATTTTATCGGCAACGGATGAAAGGTAATAGGCTTTCTGGTTAAGCACATCGGAGTGGGCAATAATAAACTTGTTGCTTTGTTTGAAATCCAGCAATGCATTTCGTATTTCATTGCTGGATGCAAATCCGTTCAGATTGGAATTGGCAATAAGATAAATACCTGCAATCTTGGAATCGTTTTTTGCCTTTTCTATTAGCCTGACCACATCGTAAATGCCGGGCACATCCAGTTCATCGTTATCCGAAAAACCGGACAGCGGATTTTGCTGTTCCTGCTCGCGGTACAACTGGCTGGTGTTAATCACAAGTACTGAGTTGGAAAGCACTTCCGGTTTAGCCTTGCCGGACAATGCCCCGGCCCATGCCACCAGTAAGAAAAAAATAATTAGTGAAAAAACAACCAGCGCCAGCAGCGATGCAAAAAACGACTTAAAAAAACTCCTCATAATCTTCAGGTATTAGAATAAGTCAAAAATAAAGATATTTGGCACTTTTGCAGAAGACAGCTTATGAATAAGGCTTATTTACTTACCGGCGGAAATCTGGGCAGTCGGGAAACAAATCTTTTGATGGCAAAAAAACTGATTGAAGAAAGCTGCGGTTTTGTAAGCAAAACTTCTTCTCTTTATTCAACTGCTGCCTGGGGACAAACCGAACAACCGGATTTTTTGAACCAGGCCCTTGAGGTTCATACTTTATTGAATGCCCGGCAACTCATCCGGCGCATATTGAAAGCAGAAAAAAAAATGGGAAGGGAAAGAAATGAAAAATATGGCCCCCGCATCATCGATATTGATGTGCTTTTGTTCAATAATGAAATTTACGATCTGCACTTTCTGAAAGTGCCCCACCCCGAACTGCAGAACAGGCGTTTTGCATTGGTACCGCTGGCCGAAATAGCTCCGGAACTGGTGCATCCCGTGCTGAAAAAAAATATTGCCACGCTGTTGCACGAGTGTACCGATAAACTGGAAGTTAAGAAATTAAGCTGAACTGATTTTTCCACATTCCGTTACCACAAACGGAATGCAATTTTTATATGAGTTATTTTGCGGTTTCCTGAAAAAGAAGCGTAGCATTACTGTTGTTAACCTTTCATGAATTATCACTTTATAACTATTGAGGGCAATATCGGCGCCGGAAAAACCACCCTGGCTCACCTGCTCAGCCGGCATTATAACGCCCGGCTTGTACTGGAAGAGTTTGCGGATAACCCCTTCTTACCAAAATTTTATGAAAACCCGAAACAGTATGCTTTTCCGCTGGAGCTGTTTTTTATGGCCGAAAGATTTAAACAGCTAAAAGATCTTATTCAGCAAAAAGATCTTTTTCAGAGCATTACCATTTCTGATTACCTTTTTACCAAATGTCTGCTTTTTGCCAAGGTCAATTTGCCCGAAGATGAATTTCGCCTTTACCAGCGTCTTTTTGAGATCATTCACCAGCAGCTGATAAAGCCTGATATTCTTATATACCTGCATGCTCCGGTACAAAAGCTTCAGAAGAACATAAAAAAAAGAAACCGCTCTTACGAACAGCATATTTCGGATGAATATCTTTTTAATATTCAGGAAACCTATACGCATTATATAAAACAGCACAACATCAAAACGCTTTTTATTGATGTGGGAAATGCTGATTTCTTTACCAACGACAAACATCTCAACGTGATTATCGATGCCCTGGAACACGACTACGACGAGGGGCAGCATTATCTGAGCCTTCCGTGATCTTATCTTTGCCGCTGTTTTGAAAAAGTATGACAGATGCGTCTTCAAAGTATGGTTCACTCGCCCCGCTGAAAGAGAAAGAATTCCGACGGTATATAATCTTCCGTTTCATCTACATCATGGCGTTGCGAATGGTGGCTACGGTGGCAGGATATAAATTATTTCAGCTTACTCAAAGTTCGTTTGCCATCGGGCTGGTAGGCCTTTCCGAATTCATTCCGGTGTTTTCGCTGGCTTTATATGCCGGTCATGTTATCGACCGGTCGGATAAAAGAACGTTATTGCTCAAGTCAGTACTGCTCTATGCTGTTTGTGCCGCCGGATTGATCGTACTAACGCTTCCGCAGGTAGAGGCCGGACTGAATAAAAAAGGAGTTGAGTTGTCTTTTTACTTCATTATTTTTTGCACGGGGCTGATACGGGCATTTTCGGGCCCGGCTTCTACTGCCATACTTTCTCAGCTGGTACCCCGAAACACACTGCATTACGCGGCCAACATAAGCTCATCTACCTGGCTGGCAGCATCCATTTCAGGTCACGCCAGTGCCGGGTTTTTTATTGCCTGGTTCGGTGTAAACGCTACCTTCTGGATTATTCTTGCCTACATACTGTTTGCCGCCATTATTCTTTCCGGGGTAAAAAAGAAACCAATAATTGCACCGGCGGCCAATAACCTGGGAACCTGGGAAAGTGTAAAAGAAGGGTTGCAATACGTTTTTAAAAATAAAATTTTACTGGGAGCTATTTCGCTCGACCTGTTTGCCGTTCTGTTTGGCGGCGCGGTAGCCCTGATTCCTGAGTTTGCCGAAAAGATATTAAAAACAGGGCCCATCGGCTTTGGCTGGCTGAACGCCGCAATGGACATTGGCTCGGTGATTACTATTACAACGCTTACTTTATTTCCCATGAAACGCAGACAGGGTTACCGGCTGATGTATGCGGTAGCAGGGTTTGGTATCTGTATTATTATTTTCGGTATTTCAAAAATTTACTGGATATCTTTTCTGGCTTTGCTGATTGCCGGAATGATGGATGGCATCAGCGTATTGGTACGAGGTACCATTTTACAACTCACCACTCCCGATGAAATGAGAGGAAGGGTAGCATCGGTCAATTCCATGTTCATCAATTCATCGAATGAACTGGGCATGTTTGAAAGCGGTTTTACCTCCCGGCTGATGGGAACGGCTCCTGCCGTTATATTTGGAGGAAGCATGACGCTGCTGGTTGTCATCATTACCTGGATTAAAGCCCCCCGGCTGAGAAAGTTTGAATATTGAATTCTTTCGGCCAACCCCAACATACCCGGCTCCGATCTGAATAATAAAGCGTAAATTTCAGTTGTAAACACACTTTTATGCATCGCCGACACTTTATACAAAACACCGCCTTTTCGTTTACCGCCCTTGCCCTGGCCCAAAAAGGATTTTTATCTTTCTTTCTTCAGCAAGGCTGGAAAATAACCATGCTCACCGATACGGTGGGAATATTTACAGAAAGAGGGGGCACCATTGCCTTCCTTTTATCCAAAGACGGAATCGTAGTAGTAGACTCACAGTTTCCCGAACAATCCAACCACCTGATCGATGAACTGAAAAAAAGATCGGAAAAGCCCTTCAAATTACTTATCAACACGCATCATCATGGCGATCATTCATCGGGCAATATTTCGTTCAAAGGAATTGTTGAACATGTGCTGGCGCATGAGAACTCGAAAAAGAATCAGGAAATCTCGGCTAAAAGAAATAATTCTGAAGATAAACAGCTGTATCCCGATCAGACCTATTCCAACACCTGGTGCCAGAGTTTTGGCAAAGAAAAAATCTGTGTCGATTATTTTGGCCCCGGGCATACCAATGGCGACAGCATTATTCATTTTCAGCATGCCAATGTAGCGCATATGGGCGATCTGTTGTTTAACCGGCGGCATCCGTTTGTGGATCGAAGCGCCGGCGCCCATATCAAAAACTGGATAACGGTGCTGGAAAAAGCTGTAAAAAAATTTGACCGGAAAACAAAATTTGTATTCGGGCACGCCGCCGAAGGTTATGAAATAACCGGCTCGCTGGACGATCTGAATCTGTTCAGAGATTATCTGGAAAATGTGGTCAGGTTTGTAGAAGCCGGGATCAAAACCGGAAAGAAAAAAGAAGAAATTTTAAAAGCCACGGAAATTCCGGGTTCTCCGCAATGGAAGGGCGATGGCATTCAGCGGCCGCTGGATGCCGCTTTCGAGGAACTGGTGGGCTGAGTAATAAAAAATAATTTACCTGTTTTCTGCCGAAAGCAGCTTTTCGAGTACATAATAAGTAATGGGGCAGAAGGTAGAATTTTTCTGCGTCAGTTCTTTTCTTTTTATAAATACGTCTTCGGCGGTGTAAGGAAACCGTCGGCAGTCCGATGGACGTTCCTCATAAATAGAGCAGTAATTATCATTGCCCAGAAACGGACAGGGTTTGCTATTTAATACAAAATCTCCGTCTTCGTCAACTAAAAGATATTTATTAATGAATCCGCTTTCCCGCATCTTCAGGTGTTTGCTGATGCGCTTAATATCGGGAGTTTTAAACCGGGGAGAATAATTTTTACAGCAACTGGCACAGTGCAGGCAATTAATCTTTGAAAAAGCTTCTTGGTGCAGTTTCGGCAATTGCTTCAGCACCCGGTTTTTATCCGCCTTTTGAAGAAACCGCTTATACCGTTTCTGGTTCTGCTCCGATTTTTTTTCCCAGTTGGTCAGTATCTCTTCTTCCATGCTGCAAAGAAAGGTATTTGCCGCAAACCGGCTGCTTTTACATGCGGAGAACAAACGCTGCATTTCTCCTGCAGCTATATTAAATTTGCACCTCAAAACTCAAAAGAAGCCCAGCTTACTATTTATGAATTTATTTGAACAGCAGTCCTGCGAATTCATTTCCCGACATATCGGACCCAATGAAGATGAGACCCGGCAAATGCTTAAAGCTACAGGCGAAGACAATCTTGCCGCTTTAATTGATAAAACAGTACCGGCCGGCATCCGGATGAACGGTGAACTGAATATTCCTTCGGCGATGAGCGAACACGAATATCTGAATCACATCAAGGAAATTTCATTAAAAAACAGATTGTTTAAAAACTACATCGGTCAGGGATATTATGATACCATCACTCCATCAGTGATTTTGCGGAATATATTTGAAAATCCCGGCTGGTATACCCAATATACCCCCTATCAGGCCGAGATTTCGCAGGGCCGGCTGGAAAGCCTGCTCAACTTTCAAACGATGGTGGCCGATCTTACAGCGCTTCCGATTGCCAATGCATCGCTGCTTGATGAAGCTACTGCCGCTGCGGAGGCCATGACCATGTTTTTCAATACGGCCAACCGGCAGGACCATATTGAAAGACCAAAGTTTTTTGTGGATAACGAAATCTTTCCTCAAACGAAAGATGTAATTATCACAAGAGCCAGACCGGCAGGTATTGAAGTTGTTTTTGGCGATTACCGGTCAGCTATCCTTGATTCAGGTTATTTTGGAGCTATGGTGCAATACCCCAATGACAAAGGAGCCATTGAGGATTACCGGAGTTTTATAAAAAATGTTCATGCCGCAGGCGGATTTGTGGTAATGGCCACCGACTTGCTCGCCTTAACTTTATTAACCCCGCCCGGTGAACTGGGAGCCGATTGCGCCGTAGGATCTGCACAGCGTTTCGGAGTTCCGCTGGGTTACGGAGGGCCGCATGCAGCTTTTTTTGCGGCAAAAGATGAATTCAAACGCAGCATTCCCGGCCGTATTATTGGTGTAAGCATAGATGCTCACGGGAACCGTGCCCTGCGTATGGCCCTGCAAACAAGAGAACAGCATATCAAAAGAGAAAAGGCAACCTCAAACATATGTACTGCTCAGGCGCTGCTGGCGAATATGGCCGCGATGTACGCTGTTTATCACGGCCCCCAGGGATTGAAAAATATCGCCCGGCGAATCGCATTGCTGACACAAACCGTGGCCGAAGCAATTGAAGAACGCGGGTTTGAACTGCTGTCAAACTGTTTCTTCGATACCATTACGGTAAAAGTAAAGGATATAAAGCCCTACAGGGATAAAGCAATAAGACAACAAATCAACCTCCGGTATATCGACAATAATCACATTGGTATTTCACTGGATGAAACGGTTTCAGCAAACGATTTGTATGATCTTATTAACTGCTTCGAAAACGACACCAACCCCGTAGCTTTTGAAATAAGTGAAGATGCCGTTCCGGAGCATATTCCCGCTGCATTGACAAGAACTTCAGCATTTCTTACCCATCCTGTCTTTAACAGTCACCGCAGCGAAAGCCAGATGATGCGTTATATAAAAATGCTTGAAAACCGTGACTTGTCATTGAATCATTCAATGATCTCGCTGGGAAGCTGTACCATGAAGCTGAACGCCGCCACTGAAATGCAGCCGCTGAGCTGGAATCACTGGAGCAAAATACACCCCTTTGCGCCCGAAGATCAAACATTGGGCTACCGGCAGGTGATAAACGAACTGAGCAAATACCTCTGCGAAATTACCGCCCTTGATGCCTGCAGCCTGCAGCCCAACAGCGGCGCACAAGGAGAGTATGCGGGGCTTTTGACAATAAAAGCTTATCATGAAAGCCGGGGCCACCATCATCGCAAGGTAATACTGATACCCATTTCTGCTCATGGCACCAATCCGGCCAGTGCGGTAATGGCAGGCATGAAGGTGGTTGTTGTAAAAGCTCTGGAGAATGGTTATATTGATATTGATGATCTTAAAGCAAAAGCGTCTCAGCATGCAAATGAGCTGGCCGGCATCATGATTACCTATCCCAGCACTTATGGTATATATGAAGAAACGGTAAAAGAAATTACAGAAATCATTCACCGCCACGGGGGTCAGGTATATATGGATGGCGCCAATATGAATGCCCAGGTGGGCCTTACCGCACCAGGATTAATCGGCGCCGATGTATGCCATCTGAATCTGCATAAAACTTTTGCCATACCGCATGGCGGCGGTGGTCCCGGCATGGGCCCCATTTGTGTAAAAGAACATCTGGCAAAATATTTACCCGGTCACTTCATGTTTCACCCGACACATTCGTCATTACATACAAACGCAGTAAGCGCAGCGCCGTACGGCAGTGCATCTATTCTTTTGATCAGCTACGGTTATATCCGCCTGCTGGGAAAAGAAGGACTGAAAGCAGCTACTGAGTATGCAATTCTTAATGCCAACTATATGCTGAGCCGCCTGAAAAACGAGTTTGATATTTTGTATACCAATCACAACGAAAAATGCGCTCACGAATTCATTGTAGATTTAAGACCGTTTAAAAAATCGGCTGAAATAGAGGCTGAAGATGTGGCCAAGCGGCTCATTGACTATGGTTTTCATGCCCCCACCATGAGCTTTCCGGTACCCGGCACCATAATGATTGAACCCACCGAAAGTGAAGATAAACCGGAACTGGACCGCTTCTGTGATGCCCTGCTTTCCATTCGTGAAGAAATAAGAGCTGTAGAAGAAGGAAGGATGGATAAAAAGAATAATGTATTGAAAAATGCACCGCATACCCAGTCTGTAATTGCCGGTACTGCATGGGAAAAACCATATACAAGAGAGCAGGCGGCATTCCCGCTCGAATATGTGGCCCGGAATAAATTCTGGCCGTTTGTAGCAAGGGTAAATAATACACACGGCGACAGAAATCTTATTTGTACCTGCGAACCGGTAAGCAGTTATGCGGAGCAGGAAGTGTAAAAAATAAGGGCCTCATGTCATGGGCCCTTTAATAGTTTTCCGGCAAAAATTCTGAAATCTGCGCTCCGGATTTTTTTTATTGTTGTTTTACATCAACAGTTATTTTATGGGCTAACCGGCTGCCGTACGAACGGTGCAGTGCATCGGCAAACTGCAGGGTAAGTGTATGCTTACCCGGCGGAAGTGAAAGTTCAGCCTCCGTTTGTGCATTACCAAAATGAATATGTACAGAATCTTTCTTAATCACTTCTTTTGCGGGTATTGAATCAATATTGATAAGTATATGATGATGCCCCGATGCGGGTTTTAGTATACCGTTGGCCGTATCTACACTCAATCCTTCTGCTCCCATTTTTATTTTAAGCGGGGATGTGACGGATTGCCCGTCTTTCAGGTTTTCAAAAAATACTTTTGCATTGGCGGGAATTTCGGGCAAAGGCGGATCGTTAGGATTATTAACAGCCGCATGATGATCATGGCTCATACTGTCTTTGTTATTAATGGTTTTATCGCTACTGTTATTACAAGCACCGATGGCCAGACAAAAAACGGCAATAAAAAGAAAATTCTTTATCATAAACTTTTTTTAATAAATGTAAAAAGACCGGAAGCAAATTTAATAAAGTTTATTCCTTTCCGGTTTAGTAACTTCAGCAAACAAAATTTTTAATTATGGACCAGCAAATCATCAACCTTTACGATGAATATACCCATAAGCCGCTCAGCCGGCAGGAATTTCTGAAGCGCCTTGTGCTGCTAACCGGAAGCACGGCGGCAGCATTGTCGGTTTTACCGCTGCTGGAAAACAATTATGCAAAAGCCGCCATTACCGGACAAGATGATCTTTTTACCGAATATATAAACTATAGCGGTGTACCCAACCAGATGAAAGCCTATGTGGCACGCCCAAAAGAAGTTAAGAAATATGCTGCCGTTGTGGTGATACATGAAAACCGCGGACTGAATGCCCATATTGAGGACGTGGCGCGCCGGGCTGCAAAAGCAGGATACCTTGCCATTGCACCTAATGCTTTATCTGCACTGGGAAAAACACCGGCAAATGAAGATGAGGCCCGCGAATGGTTTCGCGAACTGAAAGCAGAAGACAATCTGAAAAATTTTATAAATGTTTTTGACTACCTCGCTACAAGAAAAGACTACAACGGCAAAGCAGGTTGCGTTGGTTTTTGCTGGGGAGGGGCCATGTCAAATAATCTGGCTGTAAATGTACCATCACTGAGGGCGGCAGTTGCTTTTTATGGACGCCAGCCGGCTACAGAAGATGTGGCGAAAATAAAAGCCGCTGTTCAACTGCACTACGGCAGTCTCGATACGGGTGTTAATGCCGGTATACCCGCATACGAAGAAGCATTGAAGAAAAACAAAATCATTTACGAACTTTATATGTACGAAGGAGCCCAACACGCATTTCACAATGATACCTCTTCGGCCCGGTACAATGAAGCCGCGGCCAAACTGGCCTGGCAACGCACTCTCGATTTTTTTAAAAAATACCTGACCTGAAACCGAAAGTAATTTCTTTGTAAACTGTCAGAGATTTCAATTACCGCTACCTTATTCATTTACCGTTCGGAAGCCCAATTGTAAAACGCCCATTATACAAACCAGGAGTTTTCAGTGAACAAGATGTTATTATTACTTTTTTCTTTGCAGATTCTTATACCGCGAAATGGGTAGCAAATAAACAATGCCCGTAAAAACTACTTTAACCGGTTCTGATCCTGGCAGCCCTTGTCCGAACGGGAAAAATTTCAGGCAAAATCCTGAGTCTTTGTTGAGATAAAAATTAAATTGGAATTATAAGGGTTCTTTCTATACCTTTAGTTGTTCCTTCTCGCTGAAAACATTTACTCCTCCCCTTTTTCCGGTTACAGATTTATTCAACTTTAAAAACTTACTGTTATGCGAAAATCGTTCTTTTTGTTATGGGCGGTGGCTGCACTGCTATGGGCCTGCAACAACGAAAAAACAGAAAAAGAAACCAAAGATGCCGTTACCACTACCGACAAAAATTCCGGTGATGAGTTATTGGCCATGAGCGAAGCCGAAAGTGCCCGGAATGCACTGATCGCTTTTTCCAAAGGAGATATTGATGCCATGACTGCAAATTATGACGACAATGTACGGCAGGTATGGTCAAGCGGCGACAGCCTTGTGGGTAAAAAAGCGGTACAGGATTATTACAAAGGCCGCTGGAATCTTATTGATTCGCTGAATTTTTCGGACCACGTGGTGCTGCCTGTTAAAATGAATGTACAGCAGTCGCAATATGCCCCCACCGGTAAGTGGGTTTTACATTGGGCCTTTACGCATGTGAAGTATAAAAACGGAAAGAAACTTGACTTCTGGATACACCAGGTAAGTCATTTTAATGATGCAGGAAAAATCGATTTTGTAGGACAGTACCTCGACAGGCATCCGATCATAGAAGCTACCAAAGACCTGGTGAAATAAACATTCAGAAGACCCTGCTGCATTGCAGGGTTTTTTAATGCTTATGAGAAAAGAATATCAGCAGATTCAAGAATTCTTTTTACTTCAGCAGGATTGAGGGAAGAAAAAGGCAGCGGTTCGGCAGGATTTTCGAAGTGTTCATTTATTACAAGCCGCCACCAGCCTACGTCATGCCATTTTCCCAGCTTATACCCGATTTTTTCATATGTTGCAAAATGCCTGAATCCGAATTTTTCATGAAAACGTACGCTGGGTTCATTGGGAAGAGTTATTACGGCGTAGGCATTAACATAATTCTGGCATCTGAGAATGGCCAGCAGCGCCTTGTATAACCGTGTTGCTGTTTTCTTTCCATAAAAACCGGAATGTATATATACAGATGTTTCCACACACCACCGATAACCGCTTCTTTCCCTGTGGCGGGCGGCATATGCATAACCCGTAACAACATTCCCTTCTGCAGATACAAGCCATGGAAAATTAGTAACCGTGGATTTGATCCGGTTTTGAAAATCCTGCAGCGAAGGAACTTCGGCCTCCTGTGTGATGCCGGAGTTAAGAATGAAAGGAGCGTAGATATTCAACAAATCCTGAGCATCGCCGGTTTGCACAATCCTAATTTTATCCATTTTATAAAATTAGGAAAGCCTCTGAAAGAGGCTTTATTTTTTGTAGCGGGATCGGGAGTTGAACCCGAGACCTTTGGGTTATGAATCCAACGCTCTTACCAACTGAGCTATCCCGCCGTTTTATTTTTATTTAAGAGCCCGTATCCGCCGGGCGGATACAAATCCACATCAGGCCAAACGGGCAGCAAAGATAATGCTGGGCTTAATAAGATAAAAGATTTTTGATCCTCACCATGGTTTTCTCTGTATTTGGAAGTACCGCACCCTCCAGTCCCATATTAAGCGGAATGGCAGGCACGTTGGCAGCCCCCAGTACCTGCACCGGCGCATCCAGCCACGAAAAGCATTGGCTGGAAATCCTTCCGGCCAGCGCTTCGGCAAAGGAATTATTTTGTTGTTCTTCGGTCAGCACCAAACATCTGCCGTGTTTTTTTACCGTTTCAAAAATCAAATTTTCATCGAGGGGAAACAGAGTTCGCAAATCAATAACTTCAACCTGACCCTTAAAATTCTTTGCTGCTGCCCTGGCCCAGTACACCCCCATTCCGTAGGTGATGATACAGCAGCTTTCTCCTGTATTGATTTTTTCTTCATTTGCTTTTAAAATAATATTGGCTTTGCCGAAAGGAAGTATATAATCCCGGGATGGTTCAATGCTCTTCGCATCATCTGTGCCGGGGTTTTTGCTCCAATACAGGCCCTTATGTTCCAGCATCACCACAGGATTACCGTCATAGAATGCAGCTTTCATCAGACCTTTCATGTCGGCAGCATTGGATGGGTAAGCCACTTTAATTCCTTTTATGGAAAGTAAAGTTGTTTCAACGCACCCGCTATGATAGGGCCCGCCGCCGCCGTATGCTCCTACCGGCACACGTATAATTGCAGAAACCGGATATCTTCCGCAGCTTAAATAACATGATTTTGATATCTCGCTGACCAGCTGATTAAATCCGGGGTAGATATAATCGCCAAACTGAACTTCCACAATTGGCTTAACACCCACAGCGCTTAACCCCACTGTGGAACCAATGATATACGCTTCCTGAATAGCGGTATTAAAAACCCGATGATCGCCGAACTTTTCGGCGAGGGTGGCCGCTTCGCGAAAAACGCCTCCCAGTCTTCTGCCCACATCCTGCCCAAAAAAAATACATTCTGGGTGATCTTCCATAAGTTCACGTATGGCAAATAATGCCGCATCTACCATCATCACTTTTTCATTCTCCTTCGGGCTTCTTTCTCCCTTTTCTTCAATAACAGGTGAAGGAACAAAAACATAATCAGCTGCTTTATCCGGATCGGGATCGGGTGCATTTACTGCTTTATCAAACTCGCTGCTTATTTCTTTTTCGATTGTACGCTCAATATCCGCAATCACATATTCATTGAAACCCGACTGAATCAGTTTTTTCCGCAATTTGGGGATGGGGTCGGCTTTCTGATGTTCCTCAAGATCTTCGGCCGTCCGGTAAAATTCTTTCCGGACGCCGCTGGTATGATGGCCCAGCAAAGGTACCGAGGCATGCACCAGCCAGGGTTTCCGGTTCATTCTTATATCCGAAATAACCTGATGCATCACCTCATAAGAGGCGATGAAATCGGTACCATCAACCTGAATACGGTTTAGCCCTTTGAATCCCGCGGCAAATTCAAATGCATTCATTGCTCTGGTTTCTTCTCCCTTCGCACTTATTCCCCAGTTATTATCCTGCACCAGGTAAATAACAGGAAGTTTTTGCAGAACGGCAACCTGCAATGCTTCGCTGACTTCGCCCTCGGTCACGCTGCCATCTCCCAACGAACATACCACCACCGGCAATTCGCCGGCCGTACCGATTTTTAGCAAGGGTGAATTAATTTTTTCAAGATAGCGTAATCCCTGTGCCACGCCGGTAGTAGGTATGGCCTGCATACCGGTAGCGCTGCTTTGGTGAATAATCTTCGGTTTATGATCATCTTTTGAATTAGGATGAGAATAATAAGAGCGGCCGCCGGTGAAGGGATCATCGGCCTTGGTAAGTAATTGCAGCATTATTTCGTACGGTGTGTACCCGAGGCCAAGTAAAATACTTTCGTCGCGGTAATAAGGGCTTATATAATCGCAGGGCAAAAGCTGAAATGCAGTAGCTAACTGAATGGCTTCATGGCCTCGTGAGGTAGAATGAACATACTTACATACCTGACGATGGGCCTCATAGGTTTCAGCCATCATTTTCACAGAATACATCAGCCGGTAGGCTTTCAGCAGAATTTCGTTATCCATCATGTATAACAGGCAAATAGTAGAAACAAAAGTAAGGTTAATGGTTCGGCCGGAGAAACTGAAAAGCCATCCCGATCATTCAGGATGGCCTTTGCAGTTGGTTTTGGTTGCGCGGCTTTCGCCACAGCTTTATTTAACGTCCAGTGTCAGCAAACTTTCATCTTCAATAAAGGCTTCTATTTCATCTCCCACCACAATTTCACCTACACCGGCCGGGGTACCTGTAAAAATAAGATCCCCGATGTTTACCGAAAAGAAATTGGAAATATATGAAACCACCTTATCAAAATTGTGAATCATCAGCCCAGAGTTACCCTGCTGTACCAGTTCTTTATTTTTATAAAGGCAGAAATTGATATCTTTCTTATTCTTAATGTTTGTAAGCGGAATCCATTTACCGATAGCAGCCGAATTGTCCCACGCTTTCGCTTTTTCCCATGGAAGCCCCTTTGCCTTTAGTTCATTCTGAATATCCCGGGCCGTGAAGTCGATACCCACCGTAATGGCATCATAATACTTGGAAGCAAATTTATCCTGGATATATTTACCGTTTTTACTTACCCGCAAAACCAGCTCACATTCATAATGAAGTTCATTGGTAAACTCGGGGTAATAAAACGGGGTATGAGGCTGCAACAATGCGCTTTTGGGTTTCATGAAAATAACCGGTTCATCAGGTATTTCATTACCCAGTTCTTTGGCATGTTCCACATAATTTCGCCCTACACAAAATATCTTCATAAGCTAAGAAAGTTTACTTTAAAATACATCGGATACAATACCACAGGACTGTTCATCCCATATATTCTCAGGCGCTCATAGCCACATTGGATTCAGGAATTTTCGACCGTGAAGGGACGCTAAAATAAGTATTCCCTATCAATTATCATAACTTAAACTCCTTATTATTTATTTCGTTCATAGCCTGTACAATACCCATAGAAATAAAGTTTTCAATGACTTCTGCCGATTTCTCAATTTTCAGATTAACCAGCGGCTGTTCTTCCGTTTTCCATTTACCCAGCACGTATTCGGATTGATGCCCTTTCGGATAATTATTACCGATGCCAAACCGCAGCCGGGCATACTGCCGGCTTCCCAGCGCTTCTTCAATGCTTTTTAAGCCGTTGTGTCCGCCATCGCTGCCCGAAGGTTTTAATCTCAGTTTTGAAAGAGGCAGCGCCAGTTCGTCTACAATGACCAGCAACTGCGAAAGCGGTAATTTTAATGTATCGACCCAGTATTTTACAGCTCTTCCGCTCAGGTTCATGTAGGTAGAGGGTTTGATACATACAATTGATTTTCCTTTCCACCGAAAGTCAGCTACCTGGGCCAGGCGGTCGGTTTTAAAAAAAGCCTCATGCTTTTTGGCAAAAGCATCCGCTACATCAAAGCCGATATTGTGACGGGTGTGCCGGTACTCATCACCTATATTTCCCAGACCTGCAATCAAAAACTTCATTGAATAAATTAATAAGCAAACATAAAAAAACCGTTCCGATCCATTGTGGGGCCAGGGATGCGGAACGGGTCAGGTATCTCAGATAACTTATTTCTTCTTCTTTTCCTCTTTCTTTTCTTCGGCCTGTGCTGCTGCGGGAGCTGCGGCTCCGGGTGCCGCTCCTTCTGCAGGTTTGGCTTCGGCTGCAGCTTCTTCCTGCTTCAATTCGCGTGTAAGCCCTACCGATGCAATCGGGATGCGGGGAGAATTCAGAATTTCATAATTGTCTACTTTTACATCCTCCACTCTTACATTCTGGTTGAGCGCCAGATGCTCAATATCTACTGTAATAGATTCCCGGAGATACCGGGGATACGTTTTCACTTTAAGGGCTTTCATCTTGATCGTCAGTTTGCCTCCTTCCTTAACCCCTACCGGCGAACCTGTAAACTTAATGGGAATAGTGGCTATCAGCTTTTTGTCTTCCACCAGTTCGAGCAGATCCACATGAATTAACTCGTCGGTAACTTTGTCAAACTGAAGATCTTTCAGAATACATTTGTAGCTGCTACCGTTCAGTTTTATTTCGGCCAGCTGAAAGTTGGGTGTATACACCAGCGGTTTAAATGCCGTAGCCGGAGCAGCAAAGCTGACCTCTTTTGCACCCCCGTAAATTACACCGGGCACTTGTCCCTGAGAGCGAAGCTGGCGGGTGGCTTTTTTGCCAAGTTCGGTCCTCAGTTGTCCTTCGATTGTAATCGTGTTCATTATATGTTGTTTTTAAAATTACGCTTCTATTTATCCCTTCTTTGGGAGTGTATAAACAGGCTTGTGATGCTCCTGTTCTCATACGCATTGCGTATGGCTACTGCAAAAAGACCTGCAGTAGGAAGTACTCTTATTTTTGAATATTCTCTGCGCAACGGGATGGTATCGCATACCACCAGTTCTTCCAGCACACTGTTTTCAATATTCTCAAAGGCCTTTCCGCTGAGTACGGCGTGGGTAATCATCGCCCTTACTGTTCTGGCTCCTTTTTCTTTTAAGAGTGCAGCGCTTTTTGCCAGGGTACCTCCGGTATCACAAATGTCATCAATAATTACTACGTCTTTGTTTGTCACATCTCCTATTACCACCATGCTGGCTATTTCATTGGCTCTTTTGCGATGTTTATCGCATATTACCATTTCTGCCTCAAAATAACTGGCTATTTCCCTTATGCGGTTGGTAGCTCCCACGTCGGGGGCCGCAAAGGTAAGGTTTTCCAGCTTTAATTGCTCTATGTAAGGGATGAAAACAGCCGAACTGTCAAGGTGATCTACAGGTATGTCAAAATACCCCTGTATCTGCGGTGCATGTAGGTCCATGGTAATGACCCGGTCGGCCCCGGCAGCGGTTAACATATTGGCCACCAGCTTACTGCCTATGGCCACCCGGGGTCTGTCTTTTCTGTCTTGCCGGGCATAACCATAATAGGGTATAACAGCAATGATTTTATAGGCAGATGCCCTGCGGGCGGCATCAATCATTAATAAAAGCTCCATCAGGTTATCGGCCGGAGCGTAGGTGCTTTGAATAAGAAAAACAAAATCGCCCCTGATGCTTTCCTGAAAGATGGGTTGTATTTCGCCGTCACTGAAATGCTGGATGAGAATTTTTCCCGGCTCAATTCCATACTTCTTACAAATCTGTTTGGCCAACTGTTGCGAACCGGTTCCCGCAAAGATTTTTACATTAGGTTGCATATCGGGTATACGTCCATATGGACGCTTATGGAGGGGCGAAGATAAGATTTCACCTCAATAAGGATGCAACCGGAGTGAATTTTTACTTTCCGTCCTGCGGTCAGCGAAGTGATGCGACAGTGGTAGTTTGCTTTGCAGGTTCTTTTTCTGCCTTTACCATACTGCTGGCATTACAACTGTAAAAAATGGTAGAGCAAATAAAGATCGAGAAAAAGAGAGCTACTGCATATACACCGGCAAAAAACAGGATGGGGTGCAGGGCTCCCACAGGGCTTACGGTTTTTCTTCTCATAATTTGGATTTTGTATACGTTTTCAAAGGTTTTCGGATTTAGTTCATACAAACTCCCGGATACGCGGAAAATTGTATTGATGAGAATAAAAATATTTCCTAATCTTGGCTGATGCAAGAGCAGAAATACTCAATACGGCAATGGGCAAAAGACGACCGCCCCAGAGAAAAATTACTACTCAAAGGCCCCGGGGCACTCAGTAATTCCGAATTACTGGCCATACTCATCCTGAACGGAACCCGGCAAAAGACGGCTCTTGATCTGGCAAAAGAAGTACTGAAGCTGGGCAGTGACAATCTGAATAAGCTGGGAAAGCTTTCTATAAAAGAATTAATGAAAGTTAAAGGAATTGGGGAGGCCAAAGCAATTACCATTACCGCCGCACTTGAGCTGGGCCGCAGGCGGCAGGCAGCCCAGTTCATTGAAAAAAACATTGTTTCGAGCAGTAAGGACGTAGCTGCCTACTTACAAAACCTTGTAAAAGACTTTAATCACGAAGTGTTTGCTGTTTTATTTTTAAACAGGGCCAATAAAATAAACCATTTTGAAATCGTCAGTAAGGGGGGCATTACAGGAACCGTAGCCGACCCGCGTATTATTCTCAGAAAGGCACTTGAGGAGGAGGCCGTAAGCATTATTTTATGCCACAATCATCCATCCGGCAGCCTTAAACCCAGCCGGGCCGATGAAGAACTTACAAAAAAAATAAAGGAAGCGGCCTCGTATTTAGATATCAAACTGCTGGATCACATCATCGTCAGCGATGAGGGTTATTTCAGCTTTGCAGATGAGGGATTGTTGTAAAAAACTTCCATTTTGCGGAGGGGAACCTGTTTTTCAGCTGTGCCGTATAATTATAGCAGACAGAATCTTTCAAACAGTTGAATTTTAGGGCGCCTCTACAATGAGTAAGCAGTTATGCCTGTGCTGTCGGTCCTCCAAAATTCAGGGGTATTTGTATTTCTTCAATATCTTTTATTATTCCGTTGGCAGCCTCAAAGCGTGTAATATTTTCAGTCAGCGCCTTCATAAAACGTTTGGCGTGCTGTGGGGTAAATATAATGCGTGATTTTACTTTGCTTTTGGGAGTGCCCGGCATCACATTCACAAAATCGATCACGAATTCTGAATGCGAGTGAGTGATAATGGCAAGGTTCGCATAATTGCCTTCGGCCACTTCTTCGGAAATTTCGATATTCAGCTGGTTGGGCTGTGGTTGCTTGTTATCTTCCATGACTTTTTATTTGGCCTGCAAATGTAGGAAAACAAAAAGGATCGCTTTTAACGATCCTTTCTTATATATCTCTTAACTATAAAGTTATCTGGGGCCTACGTAAACGATGGTTTGTGTCCACTCCCTTGTAGATGCCGGGTTAAATGCGCCGGCCGTATAATTATACCCCCATTTTGCATAGAAAGTTTTGGTACCCGGCTCATAACGCGAATTAAATCCAGAAGCCATAGTGTAAAAAGTAACAGCTCCGGGATAGCTGTTTTGTACGGTTACCGAGTTATTTGCTGCAATTGTGTATTCCGGCTCCTGTGCTCCAAAAGCTGTGAGATTGCCACTCAAAACAGCGGGACAGTAATATCCGCCAAACAACGGGAAGTAGATTTTTACTTTGTTTGCGCCGCTGGTATGCATCTCCACATCAGTGGTTGTTCCGGTATATCCGGGGTTTAAAGTTGGATGGTAATTTGTAAACGTGATTCGGTATCTGCCATCCCACTGGTTTTTTAGTAAAATAGCCGAAACCCCGCTTTTTAAATCGGCATGAATATTAGCCCCGCCTGCATCTTTTACCATTAGTGCCAGAGCATATTGCGAAGAAAAACTGAACAGGCTCCGTTTCAACCTTAGTTTTATTTGCTTGGCAAACTCGCCGGGGTCGAAAACAACAGTCCACTCTGTGCCGTTTTTTGTAACACCCGGAGTAACTACGGTATAAAGATTATCAGTAAGCGGAACATAGTTGGTTCCTGCGTTTGTATTGTAATCCGTCAACACAGTGGCACTTTCCTCTAATTTCACGGTTAAGGTCTTGCTTAGCTCACCGCTGTTTGGGATATCCCTCCTGACCTCAGTTACAATCAGGTCAAAATCGGTCGGGTCGGGGTTAATGGAAAAAACCACCCCATTTTGCGGATCAGCTCCGGCATTATAAATTTTGACAAGAGTTTGCCCTGCACCATTCAGATCTTCGGCCACATCAATTCTGTCGCAGCCGACAAATGTGACGAGCGCAATAACTATAAGTGATAAAATATTTTTTCTCATTTTGTTTATTTTATTTTAAATATACTAAAATAAATTATTGCTTATCCCACCACACACGGCTGTCCTGCGTATCGCCGCCGGCCAGGCGGTCTACTGCTTCTTCTACACCTGACTGGTTAAGGCTATATTCTGCAGTTCCGTATACATATCTTCTCGGAATTTGTCCACTGGCATTTGTTGCATCAATTGCGGGGGATAAGGCGGGATAACCACTTCTTCTCCATTCGGCCCATCCCTGCGACCCGTCAGGATAGTGAGCCAGCCAGCGCTGTATGCCAATTTTCTGCAGGTTATTAGTTCCGTAAGCCACACTTGCATTAGCTATATAATTATTGTACTCAGTCTGACTAAATACACCCCATTGCTCCCAGGAAGCCTGAATAGCGGCATTGTACAGTTCGGCGGCAGTTTGTCCTGAAGTAATCCATCCTCTTTCTCTTACTTCGGCACGGGCCAGCAATATGCTTGCATAATTAAGTAGAACAATGGGAGATCCTTCTGTTCTGTAAGAAGGAGCAAGAATTCTTGCCCAGTTCGGATTGGCATTAAAGAAAGCAACGGCTTCGGCCCTGTCTCTTCCGTAAGGAAACCCAATGGAAGATGATCCGAAGGCAAGGGCTCTTCTGTCAGAAGTGGCATCAAAAAATCCATCTACTACATCGCTCATTGCCCAGTCTACACGTCCATTGTATAAACTCCACCACGGATTCAGAAATGCGCCTCCCGGATAGTCAATCACTGCATTATCGCTGTTGGAGCTTATTAATCCTCCGGCATCATTAATGGCAGCTACCGCCTCTGTCTGCGCTTTTCCGGCATCTGCTTTGATGATCCGAAGCGCCATCAGCAGGCGCATCGAGTTGGCAAATTTTTTCCATCGGCTGATATCTCCATTGAAAAGAATGTCTCCTTTGAATGGGTCGCCACCATCAAACTGAGCTACTGCCTCCTTCAATTCTTTAAAAAGATCAGTATAAATATCCTGCTGTCTGTCATATTTTGGTTGCACCCCTTTTAAGGCTTCGCTATAAGGAATATCACCCCACTGGTCGGTAATCCACCAGTAAATGTAGGCTTTCAATATGCGGGCCACTGCTATCTGGTTATTATTTGATCCGAATGCCTTTGCTTTATCGGCTGTAGCTGGGTCGGAATTGTAATTGATGATATTTTGAAGGTCGTACAATGCCCCGCTGTAATTTCCGGAAAATTCAAGTTGAGGAAGAGAATAAGTAGACAAATCCGTATACTGAGTTTCCGAAAAATACTGACAATAAGCGCCGCCCCGGGTACTGGTAGCATATCCGGAAATACCTGCCAGTACATTAGTAAGCAATGCTGAGGTAATTGGCTCCGATGTTACTCCAGGGTTCACGTTTGTGTCTCCAAAATCTCTGATCTTGTCACAACTGGTAATGCCTGAAACAAGCAGAACAGATGCGAGGATCAAGAGAGGAAGTTTTGTTATTTGAGCTTTCATTTTATAAAAAATTTTAATTATGCTTTTACGGTTTTATATAATTAAAATCCAACAGTCAGGTTAAATCCTATAGAACGAGTACCCGGCAATTGGCTGTCTTCTCCATAAACGTTGGAGATTTCCGACGGGTCGAAATCTCTGTTTTGCGCAAAGATTAACCACGGGTTTCTTGAAACAATAGAGAATGTCGCATTCTGAACTACTTTCGAAATACCCAGTTTTTGTACCGGTATTTTATACCCTAAACTAACTTCTCTCAATTTAACAAAGGTCAAATCGTAAATGCTGTTTTCGGAAATAAATGCGCCGCGGAACTGATGAAAATAGGTTTGTGCATCCACGTACATGTCTACCGGTGTTTTTTCATCAACCGACGACACTCCCACTACGTGTACACCGCCACCGTTTCCTATAGGATCGCGAACGGGAATACCTTTATCGTTAAGCGCTGCAGTTCTGCGGGTGAGTCCCGAAAATGTTCCCCAGAAATCAGAAAGTGAGAAATATTTTCCGCCTCTCTGAAAATCGATATTTACATTCAATACCCAGTTGCGGTATGTGAATGAGTTATAAACCCCTCCGGTGAAGTCGGGCAACACGCTGCCAAACTGCTGCAGATCCGGGTCTTTTACGAAAAGGCCTGAATTCGGATCCACTACAGGAATTCCATCATCGTTTCGCTTAATAGCGCCGCCGTACATCTGCCCCCATCTTTGACCAACAAAGTGAGCTGTGTATGCGCTTGAAGAACCAGAGAATGCACCAGAACTTACAACAATCCTGTCAACTCCTTCGGCAATTTCCACAACCGTGTTTTCAAAATTCTGACCGTAGTTCAGATTTACAGTCCATTGAAAATCCTTCAATGTGAAAACTCTCGCTTCTACCTGCACCTCAATACCCTTGCGGATTACTTTACCCACATTCAGCAATTTGGTGGTAAAGCCGCTGGTTCCGGTAATAGGAAGGGCCAATGGCTCATCTTTTCGCACCTCATCATAATAGGTAACATCCAATTTATATTTGCTTTTGAAAAGGCGTAATTCAATACCTACCTCTTTCAATGTATTTACCGCGCCTTTTATATTAGGGTCCTGTATTTGTCCAGGTGTGGTCATAAGGAAATTACCATCCCAAAGGTCAGTTCCTACGGTATAATTAAACCCTAACTGGTAAATGCCAAGAGACGAGGGAACTTCGCCCCAACTGGCCCTCAGTTTGCCATAGCTAAGGAAGGCCGGTTTATTCTTAATAATATCGGAGAAGATAAAGCTAGCACCGAACGATTTATAAAGAATGGAATTGTTATTGGGAGGCAATGTAGAGAACCAGTCATTACGCAAAGTAAATTCACCAAACACAAAATTTTTGTATCCGATATCGCCACGTCCGAATACAGACCGTACTTCTCTTTTACTTCTTCCGTTTGAATAGCTAATCGGGTTTACTGAGTTATTGATTGCATACAGATCAGGTACATTCAGCCCGCCGTTCGTGCTTACACTAACCGATTTAGACAATTCTTTTCTTACAGCAGCACCGGCGTTTACATTTACGGTAACATCACCGAATTTATTGGAATAGCTCGGAATCAACTCAAAGTTATCTTCTTTGGCAAATGACTCAGAAGTGGCATAAAAGGCAGTAACATTGATATTATTAATCGGAGCGCCGCCAGATTTGGGATCCAATATTGAATTGGAGCGGCCTTCGTTAAATGCCGTTACCTGATTTTTGCGGAAGATGGCATTTATTTTAAAATGATTATCGAGGTTAAAGCCAAGGTTTATATCTCCAAACAGCCTGTCTCTCCTGTTCAGGTTGCTGATATTATCAAAATAATCATAGAAATTAAACCAGTAATTACCGGTATAAAATGAATTGGGATCACCAAGATAAGCGCCGGGGTTCATGTGGTTCCAACTGGCTATTAAATTGCCAGGGGCTCTGTAGCCGCGCAGTTCTCTTATAATATTCATATCCAGATTACGATGGAACCATGAGTTAAATGATCCGGTAGACTGGTTGGCATATCCATCTGCAAACTGCCCCCAAAGATCTTCCGTTACATAACTGATATTGGCAGAAATTTTAAAGAGTCTGCCCAGATCAAAAGAGGTTGAAGTATTAAGGGTATGTTTTCTTTGCTTTGAATTGGGTTCAAGCCCTTTAATGTTTAAGTAAGTGTAAGAAAGCCTTGTGGAATATCCATCGCCTACTTTGGTAAAGTTGATATTGTTATTTGTAGTTACACCGGTGCTGTAAAAATCACGGATATTATCTTTTTGTGGTGTAAGCAAAGCAGTTTGATAAGAGTATTTGTGACCAGGATACCATGCATACCAGGGTATGTATTCCTGGCCGGCCATGCGAGGGCCCCAGCTGGCATCATCGGTATAGTCGTGGTAATATTTACCATCCAGCGCCTGCCATTCAACAGGCATGCCGGGCTGCCAGTCGAAACGGATAAGATCTCCGGAAGCACCACCAGCATATGAGTTTTGATATTCGGGTAAAATATATACCCTGTCGAAACGGAGGCCCTGATTGATCTCAATTCCCAATCCGGGTCTTTTTCTCCCTTTTTTTGTATTTACTACAATGGCTCCTCCGGAGGCTCTGTCGCCAAAGAGTGCCGTAGCAGTAACCCCCTTAAGTACGGTTACATCTTCAATATCATCAGGGTTTATATCAAGCGAATTTACCGGAGTACCATCTACAATATACAAAGCCGTGCTTCCACCAAATGAAGCCTCACCTCTTAATCGTACGGTTGGGTTACTACCCAGTTTTACATACGACTGATCTCTGAGTTGAAGACCGGCTACTTTACCAGCCAGAGAAGCGTTCAGATTTTGCTGGCGAATGATATTTAATTGCTCTGAACTAATATTTTGAGAAGCGTAGGAAACATTTCTTTGGGTTCGTTTAATGTTGAATGCAGTAGTTACCACCACTTCAATACCTTCTGTACCCTGAGAAGCCGCAAGCGTAACAGACAAAACATCTGAAGTACCAACAGTAATCTCGCGGGTTTCATAACCCATGGAAGTTATTACTAATACTGCACCCGCAGGCACATTTCTTAAAGTGAATTTACCATCACCATCAGCAGAGGTTCCAACCGAGGGATTGTCTTTAACTGTTACCGACGCAAATGGAATTGCTTTCCCGTTCGCATCTGTTATAAGACCAGAAATAGTCCGGGTTTGGGCAAATACAAGCACTGAGCATAATAATGCCGCAAACAACAGAAATACAAATTTTCTCATGTGCAAAACATTTAGATTTAAGAATAGTTCTTGAAAACGAAAGACTTAGGCCAATTTTCAAAGGGTGAGGTTAAATGTAGTAGACAGTACTACTGGTAAAAATGCTGCGCAAAGTAAGCATTTTTTTTAACAAACCATTAATCTTATCCTAAAGTTAGGCTGCTGATGATCAAAATATTGCATTTATCTGTACCCTGATCTCCGAACGTTTGTTACCGGCAATTTCATCCAGGCCGGAACCAATGGATTGTTTATCTCTGTAAACCGTTTGTGCCCATTTGAGCCAAAATGATACGCCGGATGAAATGTTCCAATGAAAGTTGAGATAATACCTCAGGCCTTTATCAAAAAAAGAAGGAATAGAGAAATAATACTGAACATCCCTTTCATAGGCATAAATGCGGGAATCGTATCCATCGGTTTCAAAATACTGTAGCCGGGCATTGGCCAACCAGGGTTTCGAAACGGAAGAATAAGTTACATCCATAAAAGTCAAAAATCCCGCTTCGGGGTTGTTACCATTCTTGTCAAACCACAAAAGTTCGGCTCTGCTTCGGAGGGTTACATTTTTGCTTACTGCAAAGCCGGATTGAATTCGCCAACTTTGCCTTGGCCGGCGTACAACCTGGTTGGTAACCGAAGTATTATCAGGCTGATTCGATTCCTTATCTTCATTTCTGAATCTCATATAAATTTCCGTTTGCCGCCCCGGCATATAGGTAAGCTGTAGCAGATAATCGGTGCCCGCCGAGGGAGCATCTACCTGATATTTAAGCCAGCGAAACCGGAAAAAATCGGCGTAGGCATCAACTTTCCATTGAGCAGAGGGGCGAATGCTCAGCCCGGCGTATACCCCGTTTTCGTTGCCGGGATACGTATTTTCGGTAAACGCATTTCCGGCCACCGACTGATAATTCGGAGATATGTTCCGGTACAATAATGAAAGATCGGCCTGGGCCCCCATGCTGACCAATACCCCGTTCAAGAAAGCTTTATTTAAATTTTTATCGGCTGCCGCTTCGCCAAAAAAATGAAAATTTCGGAAGGTATAGCTGTAATCAATACTGAAATTGGCCCATTGGTTGCCCTTGATTTCATAAAGGTTGTAGGGTTGTTCGCTTTTTTGCAAAGGCAATGAAAACCGGTAGGCTGCCGCATTGAGCCCGATGTGCCCGTTTGTTTCTTTATAAGAAAAATTGCCGCCAAATGAAGTTTGCCTTAGCAAATTCCTGTCGGCAACCTCGGAGGCCGTACGGTGATACCCGCTGTTGGATACAGATGATACATATTCCTCATTCAGGGAAGTATCTTTAATGGAATTAGCCGTCAGTTTACGCCACGATCCGAAAACAGTAATTTCGAGTTTTTTCTTACTGAGTGTAACTGCAGCTCCGCGATGAAAATTAAACTCACCGGCCGAATTGTACGGTCTTAATACAGGCGACTGTCTCTTAATATTAATAACATCGACGCTTTTTCTGAAGGCAAGGCTTTGCCATAGAATAAGCCCCTGCCCCATATTTACGGTATAATCGCCGATTGCCAGCGATTTGACAGCGCCGGCGTTTCTTGCAAAAAGATGAAATGAATAAAAATCGAAGCCTTGTTTTTGCGCTCCTTTAAAAAACTGTTCACCGGCGTCTTTGTCGCCTGTGATGCCGTATTGCAAAAGATTTTTATACTGATACCTGTAGCGGAAAAAAAATCTATCCCGTCCGCCCAGGTATTTTGCCCCCGTTGTATCCATCTCAAAACCCTTTGCCTTTTCCGGCACCTGGGCGTATCTGGCCAAAATACTATGCTGGCCATTTTTAAACCGTTCGGCAAAAATAGTTCTGGTATTCACCACATGCTGAACAGTAACAAACGGAAGAATTTTTCGAATTGTAAATAAATCCCAGGAAGGAATAGCCTGCAATTCGTAAACACTGAGAAATTTTCCGAATAAATTTCTGTAAATGATAAAATGCGTAATCTGAAGATCGCTCAGCATCCGAAGTTCTTTAAGATCATCGGCCGTTACCGAATTCAGAGGCAGGGGATTTTTTCTGAATTGCGATAACTGCTGCAGAAAATTATCGTCTTCGGTTTCGGATTGCTCCAGGTCGGTCAGATTCTCCAGTTGCTGTTCGGTATTCGAACTTACCGGCTGCTCCTGCGCTATGCTGGTCAATAGCTGGCAAATAAATAATGATATGACTAGCCACCTTTTCACTCCTCCGGAGCCGAATTGAACTGGTAAATCAACAATAAACCCGGCGTCACTCCCAACCGCTGATGAAATACGGCCGTAACATCGATTCTCATTTTTTTCACCGGCACCCCCAGCCCGAAATAAAATGTGGAAGCGGCCGTGGAAATACCGGCCCGGGTTAGCAACCGGGGCCATATCTTGTATTGAAACCCTGCATTTACGTTTACAGGTTGATCTTCTTGCTTTTCAATTTCGGCACTGGCAAAAATGTTTTCCGAAACTTCGTATCCAAACCCCACGGTATATACCGACGCCAGTTTTTCTTCCTGGTTTTTACCAAATTTGCCGCCGGCCGGATTAAATACATGAATACCTGAAAAAAGTTTCTCCGTCAATTTAAAAACGGCTCCGGCTTCGGCTATAACCGTAGATGAACTTCCATATCCGCTGATGCGAATAGCATAATAATTGAACTGCGCTCCTATTCTTACTTTATCGCCCAGGTTTCGTCCGTAAGCCAATCCGGCATTCATTTCATTATAGTCTGAAAAGCCGTAATAAGTAGCATTAATTCCAAAGCTGCCCGATGAAGCAGGAACAGCCGCGGCCAGTTGATAAAAAGACAGTTCATTTACCAAAAATCTTTTTTCGCCAAACACCCCGGCTGTTGGTTTTTTTATTGCTGCCAAAGCCGCCTGATTGCCGGCCGAAGAAAAAATATCAGAATGATGAAAACTGTACGCTCCCAATCTGGTATACGCTGAAGAAAGCGGACGCCTCGCGGTTTGGGCAGCAGCCGAAAGAGAGCCAATCGCCAGTATTATGAACAGGTTTGATATGGGCCGCCTGAGGGATTGCATTTTCGGAATTGCAGGTAAAATAATTAATAATTGTGAGTTGGGAGGCAATCAGCCGGAACCTACCTTTGCGCCATGCAAATTTTAGACGGGAAAAAGGCATCGCAGGCTATAAAGGATGCACTCAAACTGGAAGTAGCGCAGTTATTGGTAGAAGGGAAAAAGGTGCCGCACCTGGCGGCTATACTTGTTGGTACAAACGGGGCCAGCGAAACCTATGTAGCAGCCAAGGTAAAAGCCTGTGAAGAGGTGGGATTTCGCTCTACCCTGATCCGGTTTGAAGAAACCATTTCGGAAAATAAGCTTCTTGACAAAATTCGCGAACTGAATATTGATCCAGATATCGATGGCATACTGGTGCAGCTGCCCTTGCCAAAACATATCTCTGACGAATCGGTAATTAATTCCATTGATCCGGATAAAGACGTGGATGGTTTTCATCCGATAAATGCAGGACGGATGGTGCAGGGGCTGCCCACTTTTTTGGCTGCTACCCCTTATGGCATCCTGTTGCTGCTGGAACATTATAAAATTGACACAAAAGGAAAACACGCTGTGGTGGTAGGCCGCAGCAACATTGTGGGCCGGCCCATGAGCATTTTGCTCAGCAGCAATACGAACCCCGGAAACTGTACTGTAACGATTTGTCATTCGCAAACCAAAAACATAAAAGAAATTTGCCTGCAGGGCGATATTATCATTGCAGCTCTCGGCAGAGCCGAATTTATAACAGCCGAAATGGTAAAAGAAGGTGCAGTAGTAATTGATGTGGGCATCACCCGAGTGCCGGATACATCAAAGAAAAGCGGGTTCAGATTAAAAGGAGATGTGGATTTTGAAAATGTAGCTCCTAAATGTTCTTTCATTACCCCGGTGCCCGGGGGTGTAGGCCCTATGACCATCGCCGCTTTATTAAAAAATACTTTTCGTTCCTGCATGATGAAAAATCATGAGTAAACGGGCACCCGGCCCTCCTTGCTCCGTTTTTTATAATCACCGTAAACCGGGTAGCCTTACTTACCAGTACCTTTGCCTGTGAAAATGAAACCTGAAAACACGAAACTCTCAGCCGGCACACAAAACCGGAAAACTCCGTCAACATCGCTTCCCGTAATGGAGCATTTTTATACACTGCAGGGTGAAGGTTTTCATCAGGGCAAAGCAGCCTATTTTATCCGGCTGGCGGGGTGTGATGTAGGCTGTGTGTGGTGCGATGTAAAAGAAAGCTGGAACGCGGATCAGTACCCAAAGCTCAGCACTGAAAGTTTAAGAGCAAGCATACAGGAAACAGGTGCAGAAGTAGTAGTGATCACGGGTGGCGAACCACTGATGTATAATCTTGATGAACTGACACAAGAATTACAGCAGGCCGGTTTGAAAACCCATCTTGAAACATCGGGCGCCCATCCGCTCAGTGGTTCATGGAACTGGATTTGCGTTTCTCCCAAAAAATTCAAAGCGCCGCTTCCGGAAATCTTACCCCGTGCCAATGAACTTAAAGTGATTATTTATAATAAAAGCGATTTTGGCTGGGCCGAACAGCATGCTTCGCAGGTATTGCCCGGATGCAAGCTATATCTTCAGCCCGAGTGGGCTAAAGCGGCTGACGTGATGCCGCTCATTGTTGAGTATATAAAGAAAAACCCGCAATGGGAACTCAGCCTGCAGATTCACAAATACATAAATGTTCCTTAAGAAATCAGCCCCCGGCGGATTATTTTCATTCTGCATCCTGGTTTTTTTTGAAATTTACCGGAATAAATTTTGAATGATTTCGTTATTCCATTATTCCGAAGAAAAAAGCTGATGAAAAAAATTGTTTTTTATTGCTATATATGCATAGCATTTACTTCCTGCTCGGCACAAAAAAAGATTGCGGCAAAAAACACGCAAAAAGTACAGCAGTTATACACCACCGGTATTCAGCAGGCGCAAGATGGCAATTACAAAGCCGCCATCAGTTTGCTGGAGCAGGTTATTTATCTCGACACCAATCATGTGGAAGGGTATCTTTCGCTGGCTGGTGTATACGGCCAATTGAAAAATTATAATCTGGCCGTTGAGTATTACGAAAAGGGGTTTTCAAAAGATACTGCCACTTCCCGCCTTTATAAATTACCCTATTCTATCAATCTGGCCGGCAAAGGTGAGTTTCAGAAAGCGCTGGAGGCGGTTACGGATTACTTAATGAATCCGCGACTGGGTGAAGCCAGCCGCAAAGCCGGCGAGTACCGCCTGCGTTGTTACCAGTTTGCTGTGGATTATGCAAAAAAAAACCAACTTCATGATTATACTTTTATACCGCGAAACCTGGGCCCGAACATCAATTCAAAAGACCCGGAGTATTTTCCATCGCTTACTATTGATGGCAAAGAATTCGTTTTCACCCGCCGCGTAAATAATTTCAACGAAGATTTTTATTCCAGCTTAGAAGAAAATAAGGAGTGGACCGTTTCAGCCCCTTTGCCAGGGAATATAAATACGTTGCAAAACGAAGGGGCGTTAAAGATTTCGCAAGATGGCCAATGGATCGTATTTGCAGCAGGTAACAGACCCGATGGGTGGGGCGATTTTGATATTTATATTTCTTACCTGACGCCACAGGGCTGGAGCGAGGCGGAAAATCTGGGCAATAAAATTAATTCCGACCAGTGGGATTCGCAGCCCTGCCTTTCGCCGGATAAGCGTGACCTCTATTTTTCCAGCCGCCGCTTTGGCGGCTATGGCGGCAGCGATATTTATGTTTCTCGTTTATTGCCCAATGGCACATGGAGCGAACCGGAAAACCTGGGACCCGGCATAAACACAGCAGGCGACGAGTCGTCGCCCTTTATTCATGCCGATAACCAGACGCTTTATTTTACATCCAACGGTTTGCCCGGTTACGGCGATGACGATATTTATTATGTACGCAAAGGGCCCAAAGGCGTTTGGAGCGATCCCGTCAACCTGGGTTATCCTATCAACACAATCGACCGGGAAGGAACCCTTTTTATAGCAGCCGATGCCAAAACCGCCTACTATGCCAGCAACCGCAGCGACAGTTATGGTGCGCTGGATATATACACATTTGAATTAAGAGAAAAAATCAGGCCTTACAAAACGCTTTGGGTAAAAGGAAAAGTATTGGACAGCAAAACCCAAAACGGGCTTTCTGCTTCCGTCGAGCTGATTGATTTGTTTTCGAAACAACTCATTTCAAAAGTGCAAACGGATGACAGCGGCAACTACCTGATCACCCTTCCGCAGGGAAAAGACTATGCATTTAACGTAAATAAAAAAGGCTATCTTTTTTTCAGCGAAAATTTTACTCTGAGCAAAGATGATCCGGATACCGTATTTGAAAAAAACATTCCGCTGCAACCCATCGAAAAAGATGCCGTAATAATTCTGAAGAATATTTTCTTTGATTTCGGGAAATACGAACTGAAACCGGAGTCGGAAACAGAACTGGATAAACTGATTGCACTGATGCGGGAAAATCCCACGCTGATTATCCAGATTAACGGCCATACCGATGCAGTAGGCCCCGCTGCCTCTAACCTTACACTCTCTGAAAACCGGGCCAAGGCCGTAGCGAATTATCTTATTTCAAAAGGCATTCAGCCGGGCCGGCTTTTTTCAAAAGGTTTTGGCGCAACCCAGCCGGTTGCTTCCAATGAAACCGAAGAAGGCAGAGCCCTGAACCGGCGTACCGAAATGAAAGTAGTAGGCAAATAAATAATACGGCACAAAAAATACGTTTGTGTGGATATCAATGCAGATTCCTTTATTTTTATCCGCTGCTTTTTTCATCATATGTCCGACGATCTTTTATATCAACTGGCTTTAACCGAAGTGCCCCACATCGGTTGTGTACGGGCAAAAATTTTAATAACGGAACTGGGCTCTGCAAAAAAAATATTTGAAACCCCGGCCACTCTGCTGGCAAAAATTGAAGGCATAGGAGCGATTGCCGCGAAATCAATAATTTCTTTCTCCGGTTTTTCAAATGCAGAAAAAGAAATAGAATTTATAGAAAAATATAAAATTACGCCGCTGTTTATAACAGATGAAAACTATCCGAAACGTTTGCTGAATTGTTACGATCCTCCCACCCTGCTTTTTTACAAAGGAACCGCCGACCTCAATACTTCAAAAATAATTGCCGTAATCGGTACCCGCTCAAATACGGATTATGGTAAAAAATTAACCGAATCGCTTATCAGCGATCTGGCCGAACAAAATGTACTCGTTGTCAGCGGTCTGGCCTTTGGTATTGATGCACTGGCGCATAAGGCAGCCATAAAAAATAATTTACCCACCATCGGTGTGCTGGGGCACGGGCTTGACCAGGTGTACCCTACTGAACACTCGGGGCTGGCCAGAGAAATGATAAAACAAGGCGGCGGTCTGCTTACCGAATTCCGCAGCAAAACAAAACCCGATAAGCATAATTTCCCCACAAGAAACCGGCTGGTAGCCGGCATGAGCGACGCAGTGATTGTGATAGAAACCGGCACCAAAGGAGGAAGTATGATTACTGCCGAGCTGGCCAACGGATACAATAAAGACGTATTTGCTTTTCCCGGCAAAACCACGGATGTTAAAAGCGCCGGCTGCCTTCATTTAATAAAAACGAACAAAGCCGTTTTACTGACCGATGCCCGGCAACTGATAGAAACAATGGGATGGGAACAAAAAAAACCCCGCACCAAAAACGGGACAAAAAGAAAAAATCAAAAAGAATTATTTATTGATTTAACAAAAGAGGAAAGGATTGTTGTGGATATTCTGAAACAAAAAGAAATGGTTCATATTGACGAAATCAATGGCAAAAGCGGATTAACCAGTACTGCTGTAGCCGCTGCCATGCTGAACCTGGAACTGCAGGGCGTTATCACTTCGCTTCCGGGCAAAATCTGCAAACTGGTATAAAATTTTTATCCTCTTTCAGGAGAAGGAGCTTTTACCCCTATCTTTGCACATGGCAAGAATAAATACTCCTTCTGCAAAACCAGTTTCTCCCCGTTTTTTTGGCGAAGGTCTCACATTCGACGATGTTTTATTAATGCCCGGCTACAGCCAGGTGCTGCCCCGCGATGTTAATATTCAAACCCGGCTCACAAAAGACATTACGCTTAATATACCCATGCTTTCGGCAGCCATGGATACCGTTACCGAAGCTACCCTGGCTATTGCGCTGGCCCGCGAAGGCGGCATCGGTGTGCTGCACAAAAACATGAGTATTGAAGAACAATCGGCCCAGGTACGTAAAGTAAAACGCAGTGAAAGCGGACTAATCATTGATCCCATTACCCTGCAGCCGGGCAATACCATCGGCGATGCCCTGCGGCTGATGAAAGAAAACAAAATAGGCGGTATACCCATTGTAAACAACGGAGGCCAGCTTGTAGGAATACTCACCAACCGCGATCTGCGCTTTGAAGACGATCCCAGAAAAAAAGTAGGCGAAGTAATGACAAAAGAAAATCTCATTACTGCGCCGGAAGGAACCGATCTGAAGAAAGCCGAAAAAATTCTGCAGAAATATAAAATTGAAAAGCTGCCCGTTGTCAGCAAATCCGGCAAACTGATCGGGCTAATCACTTATCGCGATATTCTTCAGTTGCAAAGTTTTCCCAATGCAGTAAAAGACAACTATGGCCGGCTGCTGGTAGCCGCCGGGGTGGGCATCACCAAAAACATGCTTGACCGCGTATCCGCTTTGCAAAACACCGGAGTTGATGTGATTTGCCTTGACAGTGCACACGGCCACAGCAAAGGCGTGCTGGATGCGCTCAAAAGCATAAAAAAGAATTTCAGAAAAATAAATGTCATTGCCGGCAATGTGGGTACGGCTGCAGGCGCCAAAGCAATGGCCGAAGCCGGCGCCGACTGCGTGAAAGTGGGAATAGGGCCCGGCTCTATTTGCACCACCCGAATTGTGGCAGGGGCCGGCGTACCGCAGCTTACTGCCATTATGGAAGCATACTCGGTGCTTCATAAAAAGAACATCCCCATTATTGCCGACGGAGGTATTCGCTATACCGGCGATATGGTAAAAGCGCTGGCTGCCGGTGCCGACTGCGTAATGATGGGAAGCGTATTTGCCGGCACCGAAGAAAGCCCCGGCGAAACCATCATTTACGAAGGAAGAAAATTTAAAGAATACCGCGGCATGGGTTCGCTGGGCGCCATGGCCACCGGCAGCAGCGACCGCTATTTTCAGGACGTGGAAGACGATATAAAAAAATTCGTTCCCGAAGGCATTGAAGGCCGTGTAGCCTACAAAGGTTTGCTAAAAGAAGTGGTGTACCAGTTTACCGGCGGCCTCAGGGCCGGCATGGGTTATTGCGGCGCTTCTACCATCAAAGAACTGCAGCAGGCTGTTTTTGTAAAAATTTCCAATGCCGGTATGACCGAAAGCCATGCACACGATGTGGATATTACCCGCGAAGCGCCAAACTACAGCAAAAGGTAGTGGTAAGTAACCGGTGGCCATCAGACAGCAACACAGTATCATTCAAAAACCGGATCGAAACAGAATGCATTTTTTTATGTAGCCGCCGGCATTGCTACGGTCACCGTTCCTTGCGTCGCACTCTTGTACATCCGGTACGCTATTCACCATTTAACAAAACTCTTCTGTGCTTCCGTGGCTTCGATCTTTTATTTTTACAAAAAACATACAGGTTTTGAAAAAACTATTTTTCATTCCGGCGCTTTTTCTGTTTCACCTTTTACCGGCTCAAACAGACACTTGCGGCCTCCGCATCAGCCTGCTCACCTGCACACCCGGCCAGGAATTGTACTCCAGCTTTGGCCACAGCGCATTGAGAGTAGTGGATAGCGTTAACCACCTCGACCTGGTTTTCAACTATGGCACATTTGACTTTGACGATCCCCGGTTTTATTCAAAATTCATTAAAGGAAAGCTGCTGTATTTTGTATCCATCGATCAGTTCCCCGATTTTATGTACGAATACCAGTACTTTGGCCGAGGCGTTACAGAACAGGTTTTGAAAATGAACTGCAGTGAAAAAACCGCACTGCTGAAAGCTTTATATGAAAATGCCAAAGAAGAAAACAAATATTACAAATACGATTTCAATTACGATAATTGTACCACCCGGCTACGCGATATTATAAAAAAATACAAGCAGAATACTTTACACACAAAAAATATTCTTCCTTACAAGGGAGTTACCTTCCGCAACCTGATTCATGAATACCTTAACCGAAGCGGCCAGCACTGGAGTAAACTTGGAATCGACATCTTGCTGGGCGCCCCGCTCGATAAAAAAGTAACCTCCGCAGAAGCCATGTTTTTGCCCGACTACCTGATGAAAGGCTTTGACAGCACCACCTATGCAGGTACTGAACTGGTAAGCACAAAGCAGCAACTGCTGCCCTCTGTTTCAAAAACACGGCAGGCGGTATTCTTCAAACCCTTTGTTGTTTTCAGTTTGCTTTTTTTTCTCGTGCTTTTTGCATCGCTGGCCCGGGGTGCCCCGGCCAGGTATTTCTTAAACGTATTTGATCCTGCCTTTTTCTTTTTGTGTGGCGTCATCGGCCTGCTGCTGCTCTTTATGTGGTTTGCTACCGATCATGCCATGTGCCGAAATAATCTGAATTTGTTGTGGGCCCTGCCCTTTCATCTGCCGGTTGTGTTTTTTATGGGAACCCGTAAAAGGTGGTTAAAAAACTATTTCCGGTTTAGCTTTCTGCTAAGTGTAGTACTGCTTATCAGCTGGTTTTTACTTCCGCAACAGCTCAATATTGCTTTATTGCCCGTAACCGGCATTTTGATATTCCGGAGTTATTTTTTAAGCCGGGTTACCACCCGCTGACCCGATTGTTGCTGAACAGAGAACAGAACCCTGAACGGAGCGTCGCAACACAGTTTAACCGCATTGCTTCTGTTGGCTACCCAAATAAAAACTCCTAACTTCCAACCTAAACTTTCTGCATTATGAAAATCCTCGACATAAAAGTGCTGAAGGGGCCTAATTACTGGAGTGTGCGCCGCACCCGGCTGATACAAATGAAACTGGACCTTGAGGAACTGGAACAACGGCCTACCAATAAAATTCCCGGTTTTCGGGAAAGGCTGGAGAAACTGTTTCCGTCGATGATTGAACACCGCTGCAGCGAGGCTACCCGCGGCGGATTTTTCAGGCGGGTGGATGAAGGCACCTGGATGGGGCATGTAATTGAACATATAGCTCTCGAGTTGCAAACGCTGGCAGGAATGGATGTAGGTTTTGGCCGTACCCGTACTCCCGAGGGAGAAAAACCCGGGGTGTATTATGTAGTCTTCAGCTATATGGAAGAAGATGCCGGCGTGTATGCGGCAAAGGCTTCGGTAAATATTGCACAAGCGCTGGTAGAGGGAAATGATTATGATCTGGCTGCTGATATCCAGAAATTGAGGGAGATTCGGGAAGAAACCCGGCTGGGCCCCTCTACAGGATGTATAGTGGAGGAAGCCGCAAAAAGAGGAATTCCTTATATACGACTGAATAAGCAGAGCCTGGTACAGCTGGGCTATGGAGTGAATCAAAAAAGAATAAGGGCTACTATTGCCTCCACTACTTCAAACATTGCTGTTGATATTGCCTGCGATAAGGAAGAAACAAAATTATTGCTTGAGGCTGCCGAAATACCTGTACCCCGCGGAACCGTAATAAGAACGGAGGCCGGCTTACAGGAAGCCATTGAGAAATTGGGGTATCCTCTGGTAATAAAACCGATTGACGGCAACCACGGCAAAGGAAACACTACCAATATCAATACGTGGGAACAGGCAGCAAAAGCTTTTGCAGCAGCCAAAGAATACAGCCGCAGTGTAATTGTTGAAAAATTTATTACCGGTTTTGATTTCCGTTGTCTTGTTATCAATTACAAATTCATCTGTGCGGCCCTGCGTACGCCGGCCAGCGTGGTAGGCGACGGAGTGCACACAATTCAATGGCTCATCGATGAAGTAAACAAAGATCCGCGCCGCGGCTATGGGCACGAAAAAGTGCTGACGCAGATCACCATCGATCAGTTCACCCAGAAAATGCTGGACGATCAGGGCATCACTCTGCAAACCGTTCCCCAAAAAGGGCAGCGGATACTGCTGAAGCCCACCGCCAATCTTTCTACCGGAGGCACCTCTACCGATGTAACCGACGAAGTACACCCGGCCAATATTTTTATGTTTGAACGGATCGCCAGAATCATTGGGCTGGACATTTGCGGTATCGATGTAATGGCTGCCGACCTGAAAACGCCATTAAGCGAAAACGGCGGAGCCATTCTGGAAGTAAATGCCGCACCCGGCTTTCGTATGCATATTGAACCCGCAGAGGGCCTGCCAAGAAATGTGGCAGAACCGGTAGTGGATATGCTGTTTCCCAAAGGCAGCGCAGGCCGTATTCCCATCATTGCCATTACAGGTACCAATGGTAAAACAACCACTACACGACTGACGGCCCATATTGCAAAAAGCGCAGGCAAAAAAGTAGGATATACTACCAGCGACGGGGTATATATCCAGAATCAGCTGATGATGAAAGGCGACTGCACCGGCCCGGTATCATCGGCTTTTGTACTAAAAGATCCAACGGTCGATTTTGCCGTGCTGGAATGTGCACGGGGCGGCATTCTGAAATCGGGTCTTGCGTTTCAAAACTGCGAAGTAGCAGTAGTTACCAACGTAGCCGCCGATCATATCGGCCTTGGTGGCATCCATTCCGTAGAGCAAATGGCAAGAGTAAAATCGGTGGTGCCCGAAACTGTTTTTTCCCACGGCTATGCCGTACTGAACGCCGATGACGACCTGGTATATAAAATGCGTGATGATTTGAAATGCAATATCGCCTTGTTTAGCATGGACGAAAATAACCCGCGTATAAAACAACATGCTGCCGAAAACGGATTGTCCTGTGTTTTTGAAAACGGATACGTTACGCTTATGAAGGGAAACTGGAAAATCCGCGTACTGCCGGTTAAAAATATTCCGCTGACCTATGAAGGCAAAGCGGTGCATAATATTAATAATTGCCTGCCGGCTGTTTTGGCCACCTATCTGTTTCGGGATATTACTATTGAAGACATCCGAACCGGGTTGCAAACCTTTATACCCAGCGAAACCCTGACACCGGGCCGCTTGAATTTTTTCCATTTCAAAAACTTCACCATGCTGGCCGACTTTGCCCACAATCCTCATGGCCTGAAACTTCTGTGCGATTTTGTGAGCAAGCTGGACTACCCTTGCCGAATAGGCGTTATCAGCGGCACGGGCGACCGAAGGGATGAGGATATTCGTGAACTGGGTGAAATTTCGGCGCAATATTTTGATGAAATAATCATCCGATGCGATAAAAATCTGAGGGGCCGAACTGCTGAAGAAATCATCGGCCTGCTGAAAGAAGGAATCCGTAAAATAAATCCATCAATACCCGTTATAACCATTCCCAACGAAGACCAGGCGCTGGATTATATTTATGAAAACTATAAACCCGGCGCTTTATACACGATCATGTGTGATGTGGTGGCAAGGGCTCTGGATAAAATCAGAGAACTTAAGGAACGCGAAGAAAAGGAAGTAAAATCGGTGTCCGTTACTCATTAACTACAAGTGTAAAAACCTTTGGAACAAAGGGGCCCAAACCTTATTTTTGCACTCCCATTTGCGGAATGACCCATGGTGTAACGGTAGCACTACAGATTTTGGTTCTGTCTGTTAAGGTTCGAATCCTTATGGGTCAACAGTTTCGAACAAACCGGTTCAAAATTCCGGCTTGCTCGTTTTTTTAGCAGCCCCTCTATTCAACCGGATCTGTTTGCTGCTGCCAGCAACAGCAAATGAGTTCCCCCTCTGTTTTTACAAGAAAAAGTTAATCAACTTGCTTAACAACAAATTGCAAAGTATTTAAATCACAACATTCCACACAATAATAGCGAACATCCAATACAACGAAGCTATTAAAATACGGATACAGGAGTTTACTTTTTAATTGACTGAAACGAACCGGGTTATGATCCAGAGAATATTGAAATTTTTGACAGCTTTCAGGACTATCCGTATTTGAACTTTAGTTTCAGCATTAATTTACTTCGGCGGCGGTGAAAATGCCGTGAACATGTTTACATCAATGCCGGGCAGCCATGTTCATACGCACCATTCTGTGCTTGACTAATTATTGATTTGTAAACATCAGCAGAAACAGAACTACCTGCTGCAAAAAAAAGTTAGGCAAATTTTAATCTCCGGGCTGGTTACTTTTCTTAAGCGGCGGCAACGATATTTAATAAAAAAAGACCGCTTATGTTTTCGATAGTAAAAAAACGAAGTACCCGTTTGAAAACAACCGTATTTTTTCTCCTTCTTTGTTTTGCCCGGACAAATGCTCAAACCGAATGGCAAAACTGGAACAGCATTGAATTACAGATGCCGATAAGTCAAAAAATCGGAATAAAAGCCAGTCACCTGAGGGCTTACAGTATTACGAACAGGTACTCCGGTGTTTTTAATCAGTTGGGATTACAGGTAAGTTATGAACTAAACAAAAGGTGGGACTTGCAGGGCGGGGCGCAGTTTATAACCCCGGCAGCATCCAAAGAAACAAGAACCCGTATATATGCACGGCTTTCCAACACTGCACGGCTTGCAGCTAAACTCAACTGGACAAACTCGTTGAGAGCGGAAATAAATTCAAAAAACGAGCATCGTTTTCGCCAGCGGCTGATAATCACTACCCGGCTGGGGTTAAGAAAAAGATTAGACTTTATGAACCTGGCCCCTTCTGTTGCGTATTCTGTTTTTTATAATATCGGCGGCAACCCGATAGCCTATTATGATAAAGATGCGCAGCTTATTGCCCGGCAAACTCCGGATGGTTTTCACCGCAGCCGGTTTACTGTAAATCTCAACTCTAAAATTAACCCGTATTTACGGATAAGCCTGTATTACATGCGGCAGCAGGAGTTTAATTTTCTGAGCTCCGATACCAGAAAAATGAATGTATATGATCCGGTACGCAACAGAATACTCCGGCCTTTTAATAACTACAATACTATAGGCCTTAGCGCACAGGTTGTACTGGATCCTTTCTTTAATAAATAACTCGATCCATTGCATTGCTAACATTAAATGTATCATTATGGAAAAACGAATTAAAAGAACCTTCATCTGCAAAAACGTAAGCAACTATTACGTAGATGAAAAACTTGCCGCCGTTCACGCACCTAAAGTGGGCGATGTAGGAATTTTTGAAGTAATAAGCATCGGCAAACACAGCACCATTCAGGACGACCAAAAAAGAAATGCGGCCATTTACCCCGGCGACCTGATTATGGCAGCTTTTGGCACCCGTTACGCCACGGAGCAGTTTGAAGGGTATGTACCTTCGAAACCACTGCACGAATACCATATTCTGGGAGCAGGTGGTACTGTAGGCATCATTCATTCCATGCACAGCAAGTTTTTACACACCGGCCCCACCCGGCTAAAAATGATTGGCTATGCAATAAACCGGGAGGGCTCCATACTGAACACAAAGTGGATGAAAGCACCTGAAATGAAACCTTATAAAGGAATAATGCAATCATTCACCCGCGTCATTCTTTCTATCGGCTCTTCTATGGATAGCGGCAAAACAACCACAGCGGCTCACCTGGTGCGGGGTTTAAAAAAAGCAGGCCTGAAAACCGGCTTTATCAAGCTAACCGGAACCGTATACACCAAAGACCGTGACCTTGCTTATGATAACGGGGCCGATGTGGTTACAGATTTCAGCGAAATGGGCTTTCCTTCCACTTATATGTGCAGCGAAGAAGAGTTATTGAACTTGTATGAAACATTACTTACACACATAAAAGCGCCGGAGCTGGATTATGTGGTGGTAGAAATAGCCGACGGCATTTATCAGCGGGAAACAGAAATGCTGCTGCGGAATGCCAAATTTATATCGGGCACAGATGCTATACTATTTTCGGCCGGTGACAGTCTTTCGGCAGTACAAGGCGTAAGAGCCCTGCAAGAAATGCAGATTATCCCCACGGCGCTTTGCGGGCTGTTTACCGCAAGCCCACTCTTGATTCAGGAAGTACAGGCAAGAGTAAAGATTCCAATATTCACAATCGAAATGATGGCAAACGCAGCATGTGTACCATTGCTGGAAGAGCCCATACGGGTATTAGCCTGATAATAACCCGTAACGTGCAAAAAGTTTTCAGCCTATGGATCCGGAAAAAACTGCAGGTATCCGTTTATAATAATAAAATGATATGAAGTCAAAATCATTATGGTGGCCATTTATCAGCCAACACCGGGCCAGAGCCGCCACCATAGTTTTACTGGGTGTGTGTACCAGCTATTGTACCTTGTTGCTTCCGCTAAGCCTGGGAAAATTTATGGAAATTATGACCGGAGCAGGCGGGGGCAAAACAAGGGCTCTTCATCTGCTGGGCATAAGCCTGCCCGAAGATTTGACATCCTTTTTCTTATTTTTCTTTATCATCTTAATACTAAAATTTACCTTCAGCTGGTTACATACCTGGCTTACTTCTATGTTCGGCGAGCTTTTCGCAGCCGGGCTTCGCAAAAAATTCCTCGATTTCCGTTTGCAAAATGCTTCCGCAGATTTGCGGCCCGATAAGGCCAGCCTGTTAATGCCTTTTGCAAACGATATGAAAACAGTCCGGACTATGCTTACCAAAGGAGTCATCGGATTTACAACCGATTTACTTTTTCTGGTAATGGCCCTTTATGTGCTCATCCGGCTGGCCCCGGCGCTAACGGCAGCAGTTATTATAATGACAGGCTTGTTTTTCTTTATACACCGCTGGTACAACCATATCAGCAAGCCCCTCTTTGCAGAAAAAAGAAACCGCCAGGCGGGCCTGCTGAATCGCACCGCAGCGCTATTAAGCAATGGACAAACGGATTTTAAAATGCAGCAAAGGAAATTAGATGAGAAAAACCAAAAATTCATCAAAACCCTTTGGATTTTTCATGCAAGAAAAGCCTTGCTGAAATCCCTTTCTCCTTTTATGCTTTACTTTTTGCTGGCCGTCATTATGATTATGATAAGTGCCCAGAACAACACGGAAAGACTTGATGCGGGTACGATTTTGACCTACATTTTGCTGCTGATGACCCTCTTCCCCACTTTGCGTAATCTGATTAGAATTGAAAATACATGGGTGCAGGGCGCCCTGGCAGCAGAAAAATTTTTAGAACCCCGTGCGAAAAGCCCAAAAACCGGCGCTGAGAAACCAGAAATTTTAAAAAAAACAACAAATAATTCATTTTCCCTGTTACATTGGAGGCTTACGAAGCAACAATAATACAGAAGAATATGGCACCCCTTGTTCAGCAAGACTTACTGGAAGAATTGCGAAAACCGGATATTGAAGCACCGGTAAAACAGCTCTATGAAAATTATTTTGAAGGTGTGGTGGCGCAGATTTGTATAAATGGAGGCAGCCGCGACGACGGCGCCGATATTTTTCAGGAAGCGGTACTCGTACTCATTGATAAAGTAAAGAATGGCCGGTTCCGGGGCGAAAGCAGTATAAAAACCTTTCTTACTGCTATTGCCCGCAACCTCTGGCTGCATGAGTTACGATCCCGAAGCCGCAGAAACAACAGAGAGGTAGCATACATGAACACGGAAGACAAAGAAACAAACCTGCCCGGGCATTTTCTCGACAGAAACCAGAAAAATATTTTAATCCAAATACTTGAACAGGTAGGAGAACCATGCACAAGAATACTGACCGGGTTTTATTACGAAGATAAAAGCATGAAAGAATTAATGGCTGAATTCAGCTATGAAAATGAACAGGTGCTGAGAAACCGCAAAAGCCGGTGCATGAAAAAACTTAAAGAATTATTATTAACCAATAACGGGCTGCTAAAATCGCTTAAATCCCTTTCGTTATATGAATAATGAAATATACACAGACCAGTTACTCGACAGTTATCTTAAGGGCACAATAAGCCCGGATGAGGTTAAAAAACTGCTGACGGAGAAAAAAGTCGAAGACAGCAATGAGGCCATGGAAATGCACCACGCTGCGGCTGTGGCCCTGCAAAGAAATGCAGTGCTGACACAGGTAAGAAAAATACATACGGACTTTGTATCCTCTTATAAAAAATCAGAAGCCAATGAAAATAATAACTCAGCAGCAAGCGAGATAAAGACTATCCGCATGCACACGTTAAAATGGGCACTCCGGGTTGCTGCCGTGTTTATCCTGGTAGTGGGCGGATGGTTTACCTACACCTACACCACCACCAGCAGCGTTAAGCTTTACGCGGAAATATATGAGCCGTATAATCTGAATACGGAGAGAAATCTGGTTACAGACATTACTCCGCATAACATGGTGCAAGAGTTTAAAAATAAAAATTACAAGGCTGTAATTACCATCTATCAATCGCTTCAGTCAACCAATAACCGGGAAAAATTTCTTACTGCCATTGCTTTTCATGAAACCGGCCAGTACCGGAATGCCATAAACTTGTTTGAGCAAATATTGGCGTATAACACCCAAAATAACAGCCGGCTTTATCAGGATGAGACTGAATTCTTCCTGGCTCTTAGCTATCTTAAATTAAAAGATAATAAAGCGGCCTTATCATGGTTCCGAAAGATATACAATGATCCCGCCCACACCTTCCACAAAAAGGTCAGCAAATGGACAATAACACGGTTGAAATGGATTCAGTAAATCAAGCTGTGTTTGAGATGTAATTAGCCCCGTTTTTAAATTTCAGTATCCTGCAGAATAAGGGTTTACGATGATAAACCCTTATTTAATTTTCGGGATCCGAAAAAAACATCCAAACCCTGTTACATTTTAATTGGCTTCGGCAACTATCAATTGAATACTATTTTTTACTGAAAAAATACTACTATGAAACAGGAAAGAACAAAGTTGTGGTTGATTTGCCTTGGCATCGCTCTGGTTGTTTTAAGCTCTTGCCAAAAAGAAGCTGAACTGCCAAATAACAGCCGCCAGTCATCGAATAACGAGACTACAGGAAATTCAACTACATCAAATAATATAACAGAAGTCGTATTACTGGCTATTGATGAAGAAAGTATTGATAACGGCAACCCGCCCAATAATTTTTCTGAAACAGATGTAAACGATCAGATAGCTTCATTAAGCCAGCGCCAAACTCTTCGGTACTTTCGCGAAAATGCCGGAGATACAATTATTCTCTATTCGGGCGAAGTGGGCGATGAAGGCTGGCACGCCATAAAATATATTCCTTCATCGTGGATCAACGCAGGCCCTTCTAGTAATGGTGCCCGAAACTACCTTTCCGCAGGCCCCGGCCTGGGCAGCGGCGAAAGCCCTGAAGTTTTACTCGATAAAATACCAGATATTACTCCATTACGGGCAACCGGTTTAAAAATGCTTATTGGCAAAACCGTTCTTGCCGTAGTATATGACAGTGACGTGAGCATAAATTACGGACCGCTCAACGGAAGCCTCAAAGGCGAAACATTAGGGCTGGTAGCATTAGAAGTAATAAGTGTGGAAAGGCGCATGGATGGCTCCAGCGGTTCATTGCCTAAAATAATGGTGAGAATAATAAATGCAAATGAAGCAAAGAACGCAGCCCTAAAATTATTTAGCAATGCTCCTGTTCCGCAGTCTTCTTCTGAGCCATTTGATATCAACCCTCCGGCCACTGTGCCGCCCATTGCACTAACGGATGCACCGTAACAGTGAAGCGTCAGTTTATAAAAAAGGTTCGCGGGTTACCGGAGCCTTTTTTTATTCCGGATACAAGAGAAACAGGTACAAAATCATGGAAAGTCTTTCAAACAAAAGAAGAATGCTATTTTACCTTCGCAAGGCTTTACTCCGCTTTTTTAAAAGAAAAAACAGGGCAGCTAAAATAAAAACAGCTATCCCGATCCGCCAATACCCGATTGACCTCTCCTGATTCATACTCACTTTTCCTACATAAATAAAATTGCTCCAATAGTTGGGAGTTTTATATTTTGCACTGATATTTTTACTTTTAAGCAGATCCAGTTTTGCAAGTTGCAATGCGTTTTCAGGCGCCATATCCTTTTTTAGGTAAGTATGAAGCCGCTGCATAAGATAGGAGGTTACCTGATCCTCTGTTCTCCATAAGGTAGAAATAATACCATCGCTACCGGCATAAAGAAAAGCTCTGGATAAGCTTAATAACCCTTCTCCTGATAAAGAAGCCCCTCCGGCTGTTTCGCAGGCGCTTAGTATCACCAGTTCGCACCGGTGCAAATCCAGATTATAAATTTCGGGAACAAACAGCCGGTGGTTAAGAAAGTTGGAATCGGATGGATAGAACTGGATCCAGTTTGCAGCACTGTCTGCACCCGTACTGGCATGCGTGGCCAGGTGAATGAGAGAGAACTGAGATGCTTTCTGAACAAAATTCTGCTTTGTCGCTTTCTGGTTGCTAAGTATGCTTTGTGCCGATGTGCTCACTTCATCTTTCGAAAACGGCAGATAAGCAAGCCCGGAAGCGCTGATGTTGGCATCCCGCTCCGCAAAAGGAGTTACCGCAAAAAAATTTCGATCTTCCTTTTCATCGAAATGATGTGTGTTTTTCTGCAATAACAAAGAAAAAGAATAATGATAGCTCACCACATGCCGTTCCACCACCAGTTTTCCGGCATCGGTATCGGATACGAGGGCTTCAAAGGGCAGATAATATAAAAATCCGTCTGGAATAATGATCCATTTGTTTTGCGTGCTTATCAGTTGTTCAACCGGCGAAATTAATTTTTGATATAAATAAGCAGATGCCGCCGATCCTTCATATCGCTTTCCCTCTTCATACTTATAGGTTTCCTTATAAAACCCGGAAAAGTTTTGGGTAAACAAACTATCCACTACAACTTTTTTGACCATTGCCTTCTTTCGCGTTACCGCCAGCAGGTAAACAGCAGAGTCGCTAATGTAATAGTTAAGATACGCTGTTTCTTTATTGGCAGACGATTGTACAAAAGCCAGCGAACTGATCACCTTTGCCGACTGGTTTTTATACAAATTATACGACTCATCGTTTTCATACTCTTTTTGCAGGCGCGACAGCTCCACCTGAAGCTCTAACAATCTTTTTTGTAACTGACCGGCATCTTTCTCTGCTGCATTATTGTTAATACGGGAAGTATAAAATGCCAGTAACTGTTTTATTTCCTTTTCCCTTTTTTTTACAGACGCCGGAATTTTTGCGAGCGATTTGATATCAACATTTAGTAAGTTTTGATAGAGTATAGTGCCTTTGTAGCTTTCGAGTATGAAAATGTATTGATCAAAAAAATCTTCGCTTATCTGGCAGCATTCATAAGCCACGCGTAGCGCTTCGCTATAAATAGATTTATAATTTGTATTAAAAAAAAGTTTTGATTCATCGTTATCAAAATTCAGTTTAATAAAATCGGCTGTTTCAATGGCTTTAATATAAGAGTTTAATGCAGCAATCAGAACCTCCCGCTCACCTGTTAGCCGGTATTTTTCAAACAGAAAGGCGGCTTTGGATTGCAAAATTTCAAAAAGTGTAATTGGCGAAACGGTTTGAGCTATCTGCTCCGGCAAATCTTCCGATTTTTTCCAGGTAAAGTCAAGGTGTATTTCCTGCAACGCCTCATTACACCAGGTAATCGCTTCATCTGTGAGGCCTTGCTTTGCGGCCAGCTGTCCTCTGTACAAATAAGCTTTTGCTTCTTCCTTATTTTTAATATTGGCCGAAATACGCCGGTTAACTGCGATGGCGGAATCAAAAACCGCTTCGGCCTGTTGCCATTGCCGTCTTTCCATAAAAATCCTTCCGATGTCATTTAATGCTTTTACGCTGTTTAATGGGTTTTTGAAAGGCAACTGCTGGTATAAGGCAAGAGCACTGTCGTACCGGCCCAGTTCAAAATAGGTGTGAGCAGTGTTTTGCTTTATGATTTCACTAATCTCATCCGGCATTTTATATTGAAGTAACAGCCTGTAAATGCGAAGCGCCGAATCATATTGATTCAGACGCAGCAGACAATTGGCAATATTACTATTGATACCCACCAGCGACTCTTCGTAATCCTCTGTATCCGGCGGGGTTACCAGCAGTGCTTTTTCGAAATAATTTTTGGCCTGCAGGTAATTGGCGCTTTCAAAATAAATGGCGCCTAAGGAATTGTACAGCCGCTCTTCTTCCGGCAGTTTTTTTCCCGAATGCGAAGAGGCGATGTCGGATGCCAGCTCAAAATAATACTGGGCACTGTCAATAACGTTGCTGAAATAAAAAGAAGAACCCAGATAAAGAAATGCCTCGTAATTAATCTTTTTATCGTTCTGGTGCTTCGTGTTGATTTGAAGTGAAAGATGATAGTTTTTAGCAGATTCGGCAAACCGTTGATAGGTTTGATGAATATTACCTGCTTTTATATAACAATCCGCCGCTTGCGGATAATCTCCTGCTGCCAGAGCCTTTGCGGCAGCTTTTAAAAAAAGATGAAGGGCGGCACTATCTGTTTTTTCGCTGGGTTCGGCCAGGTCATATAAGCGCTGTGCTTCTTTTATCCATTGAATATACTCCTTATTATCCCGCTTTTGGGCAAAAATGCCGGCAAGTGTACACACAAATAAAACAGTGATAACAAAACCTGTTTTTTTCATGTCGCTAAAATAGAAAGGGCCCGGCATAAATGATGCCGGGCCCGGAATAAAAAATTGTTTATCATTTATTGACTGACGATAATGATTATAGGCGGCCGTTTGGGTTTTGATTCATAAAGGGCAAAAGATTCCATACGGCCGGCTGTGAAATCCGAATGGCCTGCAGCATTTGCATGAAAAGCGCTGTTTCCGCGGTTTGAAGCAGTTCTGCTGTTTACAGCAATGCCAATCTGATTTCTCAGATTTAGTGTATCAAGAAGGGATTGAGGTATATCGCTGATCGTTCTGTAATGATAAAAGCGAACAGTAATTTTATTCAGAGCCCGGTTGCTGGCGTCCTGCAGCCGGTAGTAGAAAGTAAAATCTTTGGAAACTCCGTTGGCGGGATTAGAAGAACCAAACAGGCCTGCATAAAATGAGGCTTCCACATCAATAGTTCCTTTTTTGGTATCGACGAGCAACTTGTCCTGTATCACACCGGGTATATCATCGTTACCGTCATCATCCAGATCGGTTTCATCAAACACACACAAGTTATCATCATCATCAATGTCTCCGTCATCGTCTTCATCATCTCCTCCGCAGGGCAGGGGCAATCCCGGCCTGGCATTGTATATGGGAAAAGCCGTATCATATACATCCGCAGTACTGGCTATCGTATAAATGGCATCTTGATAATCAACACCAGAAATTACCAGTTTTACACTATCAATAGCGGTGCCGCCGGGAGATACATAATACACTTTATAGCGCAGTCCGGTTTCGCTTAATGTTATATTAATCCGTCCGCTTACGCTATCCAATACCAATCCTGCAGGAATGGCTTTAAAAAAACCGCTGGCTGCGGGCACGCTTACCGGCAATATGGTATAATTGCCGGGCTGGTTTTTAAGATAAAAAAGAGTGTCTCCGTATGAAAGCCGGGGATTTGTATGACTGGGAGAGCCGGTATTTTGTTCTTGATTGTTATTGTTCTCCGTGTCTTCGGCTATATTCTTTTTGCAGGCCCAGAATAAAAAAAGCCCAAATAAAGCCAAAAACGGCCATCCATATATTTTTCGCATTATAGTGCTATTTAACTATTGTTCCCGCCAGCGACCGGAATGTAACCAAAAGAGATGGCAAATTAAGAAATAATCAGGGCAACCGGAAGCGAATTGGCTGCTAAAAACATAAGTAAAATTACGATTGCCGGAGAAAAGAGAGCGTACCGGTTGAGTTTCTTTATATTAATCCGACATCTTCAAACAGGTTATACATACCTAAAGCAAGATTGGGGTTCAACAGGCTAAAATAAGAGCTTAACAGATTATGATTTTTTAACCGGTTTTTCTGAGCAGGCCGTGATAAACTGGCTTTGTCCGGCAGCGGGTCAATGCACTTGTGCAATTGATTTCTTCACAGCTGAATCAAATACAAACTTCCTGTTGGGTTTATTATTTCACAAACCCGTTGTTTAAAAGTTAAACTGAATTTTTTACAAAATTTTTTTTCAGATTTCCATTAATTAATAACTTGAATTTAAAATAGAATGTTATGAAATGCATAGTTCTTTTTCTTTTTTCAATGAGTTTATTTTTTTTCGTTTCGGCACAGGATTGCCAGGGTTATTATTATCTGACCAATAACGCAGAAATCGTAATGACCACCTACGACAAAAAGGATAAAGAGAATAGCAAGGTTACTTACAAGATCAGCAATGTAAAAACGGCCGGCAATACGGTCTCGGCCAGTTTTCATTCAGAAGTAACAGATGATAAAGGCAAATCCGTTTCCAAAGGTGCCGGTCAATACAAATGCACAGGCGGGGTCATGTACATCGACGCACGGGTATCTCTGCCCGCTGAACAAATGCAGGCTTACAAGGATATGGAAGTACAGGCCGATGAAGTATACTTTGAATACCCTGCAAATATGAGTGCAGGTCAACGTCTTCCTGACGGTGATTTTAAAATGACTATTTTAAATAAAGGAACCGTTTTCTCAAATATTATTTTTAAGCAAACGGAAAGAAAAGTAACAGGCAAGGAAAACGTCACGACCCCCGCAGGATCATGGGAGTGCTGGAAAATTACGGCAGAAGGGCAGTTCAAGGCCAGTATTGGAAATTCGGGCATCGGTATTCCTTTCAATTTTAATCTTACAGAATGGTTTGCCCCTGGTTTTGGTATTGTAAAAACCGAAACAGCTACAAAAAACGGCAAACCGGCAGGTTATTCCCTGATTACTTCAGTAAAGAAATAGCACAATGGGTTACCGGGATTGAAGCTTACCGATGCAAAGTGAGAGACTTTTCTTCCAGTCGTTCGGCTTTATACCAAATACTCGCTGAATTTTGGTTTTATCCAGCACCGAATAAGCAGGCCTTTTGGCCGGTGTTGGATACTGATCGGTTGTTATAGGGTTTACTTTGCAGGAACTTCCGCTAATTTCTTTGATGGCCAGTGCAAATTCGTACCAGCTAATAACACCTTCGTTGCTGAAATGATAAATACCCGGCTTCCAGCCGGCTGTTGATAATTGGTGATCGGTAATTATTTTCATTATTGCTTGGGCCAGATCAGCGGCATAGGTTGGTGAGCCTCTCTGGTCGTTCACAACGCCTATCTCTTCTTTTTCATGCATCAGCTTCAGTATCGTTTTTACAAAATTTTTTCCATATTCAGAATAAACCCATGCTGTGCGTATGATGATACAATCCGGGTTGAACTGCAATGCCTGTCTCTCTCCTTCCAGTTTTGAAGCGCCGTACACGGTTTGAGGATTGGGTGCGTCTTCTTCAGTATACGGGCGTTGGGCTTTGCCGTCAAAAACGTAATCAGTGGAAAGATGAATAAGCCTGGTGTTGTATTCTTTACAAATTGCGGCAAGCACTCCTGTCGCTTCACCGTTTACCAGAAACGCAAGGTCTTTTTCCTGTTCGGCCCTGTCTACCCCTGTATAAGCCGCACAGTTAATGCAATAGTGTGGCTGCAGTGTTTTAAAGAAATTTCTTACCAGGTCAAAATGATGAATCTTCAGATCTTCTCGGGAAAGAAAAATAAATTCAAAAGAAGGATAGCGCCGGGAAATTTCCCGGAATTGTTTACCCATCTGGCCGTTGGCTCCTGTTACCAGTATTCTTGGCTGAGACATCAGGCTGAAAATTCAAATGTATTTCTACATGCTGAAAAAAGAGGAAGCGTCCTGTCTTTCTCTGAAATAATTTCTTTTCCGGGTGGAATTTTCCAGTCGATATTCAGTTCAGGGTCATTATACCGGATACCGGCCTCGCTTTTTTTATTGTAAAACCGGTCGCATTTATACAATACCTCGGCGTTTTCGCTCAGTACGGAAAACCCATGTGCAAAGCCTGCCGGAACATAGAGCTGAAGCCGGTTTTCGGCAGAAATTTCAATCGCAAAAATCTTTTTATAGGTTGGTGATCCCACCCGTATATCAACCACTACGTCATAAATTTTTCCTGACAGTACCCGGATGAACTTGGCCTGGGCATAGGGAGGCAACTGATAGTGTAATCCCCGGATTACACCATAACAGGAGGCCGACTGGTTATCTTGTATCAGGCGGGTGGTAATACCGGCTTCTTTGCAAACCCTTTGATTATACGATTCAAAAAAATAACCCCGGCTGTCTTTAAAAACAACCGGTTCAAAAATCATCAGCCCCGGGAATTCAGTGGCAATAAATGGCATAATTTATAAGCTCCAGTAGGTTCGGTTGAATATTTTGTTCCGGTAGGTTCCTTTCAGATCATAAATTACTGCGTGAGGTTTCGTGATGGATGCAAAATAATTATCATCAAACCCGGCGTAATCAGAATGAGGTACAGCCACTATTACTGCATCATAATCTGTTCCGTTAATTCCGCTTAACCCAAAACCGTATTCGTGTTTCAGTTCATCTGATGATGCATGCGGATCATGCACGTCCACATTGAGGTAAAAAGATTTCAGCTCTTTTACCACATCGGCCACTTTTGAATTGCGGATGTCGCTTACATTTTCCTTGAAGGTGGCGCCCATAACCAGCACTTTCGCAGATTTTACGTCATTTACCTGTTCGATTATATAACGAACAATCTTTCGGGCCACGTACAACGACATGCCGTCGTTAATATACCTTCCCGCAAGAATAACCCTTGAGTTAAAACCCAGCTCGCTGGATTTATACGTGAGGTAATAAGGATCGACTCCGATGCAATGACCACCCACCAGGCCCGGTGAAAACCGTAAAAAATTCCATTTGGTTCCTGCTGCTTCGAGCACTTCGTAGGTATTGATCCCCATTTTGTCGAAAATAATGGATAGCTCATTCATGAGTGCTATGTTCAGGTCTCTTTGCGTGTTTTCAATAATCTTGGCAGCTTCGGCTACTTTTATGGAAGAAGCCCTGTGCACACCGGCTTTAACCACCAGCTCGTACACTTTGGCAATTTCTTCCAGCGATTCGGCATCACAGCCGGAAACCACCTTCACTACTTTAGCCAGGGTATGTGTTTTATCGCCGGGATTAATTCTTTCGGGTGAGTAGCCCAGTTTAAAATCTTCGCAAAACCGGAGCCCGGAAAGTTTTTCAATAATCGGCAGGCAATCTTCTTCCGTACATCCGGGATATACAGTGGATTCAAAAACGACATAATCTCCTTTTTTCAGCACCTTGCCGATGGTTTCCGATGCTTTGGTTACCGGTCGCAGGTCCGGTACATTATGCTCATCAACCGGAGTAGGAACGGCCACTACAAAGAACTTTGCTTTGCGCAGCGCCTCAATATCGGAGGTAAATTCAATATCGGCACCTTCGAAATCTTCACGGGAAAGTTCATTGCTGGGATCGATGCCCTTTTTCATCATTTCAATTCTGTCTTTGTTGATGTCGAACCCGATAACGGAGATTCGCTTGGCAAATTCCAGCGCAATCGGCAAGCCAACATAGCCCAAGCCAATAACTGCCAGTTTACATTGTTTGTCTACTAATTCCTGGTACATGGTAATGATTATTTGTTACTTTTAAATTCTTTTGGTTGCTTTTTCCATTCTTCCGGCGGCAGGGATTTGAAATAATCATAGGTTATTTTCAATCCTTCGGCGCGGCTGACAAGGGGCGACCAATTTAATATATTTTTAGCTTTGGTAATATCCGGCTGTCGCTGTTTCGGATCATCGGCCGGCAACGGTTTGTATACTATTTTTACTTTATTGCCCGTAAGTTTTAGCACTTCTTCGGCAAATTCTTTGAGCGATATTTCATCCGGGTTGCCGATATTTACCGGCAACACATAATTGCTGAGCAGCAGCCGGTAAATTCCTTCCACCAGATCGTCCACATAACAAAAGCTGCGGGTTTGCGAGCCGTCGCCAAAAACAGTAAGGTCTTCTCCCCGCAGCGCCTGACCGATGAAGGCGGGTAATGCTCTTCCGTCGTTGAGCCGCATTCGGGGCCCGTAGGTATTAAATATTCGTACGATCCGTGTATCCACTCCATGAAATGTGTGATAGGCCATGGTAATAGATTCAAGATACCGCTTAGCCTCATCATACACTCCCCGCGGGCCTACCGGGTTTACATTGCCCCAGTATTCCTCTTTTTGCGGATGCTCCAGCGGGTCTCCATACACTTCGCTGGTGGATGCCACCAGTATCGTTGCTTTTTTTGTTTTGGCAAGCCCGAGACAATTATGTGTACCCATAGCGCCTACCTTGAGCGTTTGAATGGGTATTTTAAGATAATCAATCGGGCTGGCGGGCGATGCAAAATGCAAGATGTAGTCAAGCTTTCCGGGAATGTGTATGAACTTTGTAACATCATGGTGGTAAAACTCGAATTGCTCCAGTTTGAAAAGATGCTCAATATTTTTCAGATCGCCGGTTATAAGATTATCCATGCCCAGTACATGGTACCCCTCCCGGATAAATCTGTCGCAAAGATGCGACCCCAGAAAGCCGGCAGCGCCTGTGATTAACACTCTTTTTCTTTCCATATCTGCGTTATTATTCCGTTTTCCCTCTTCCCACACTTTCGTAATGAAAACCCATTTGCTTCATCAGAGATAATTCAAATAAATTACGACCATCAAAAATGGCTTTGTTTTTCAGGTGGGATTCGATTTTTTTAAAATCAGGGGTTCTGAACTCATTCCATTCCGTAGCAATGATCAGGGCATCGGCCCCTTTCAGGCAATCATACTGGCTTTCGGTATACCGGATTTTGTCGCCAAGTAATTCTTTTGCATTTTTCATCGCTTCCGGATCGAAAGCGCATACGGTTGCCCCTTCTTTGAGTAACGATTCAATCATGTACAGCGAAGGCGCTTCGCGGATATCATCCGTATTGGGTTTAAAAGCCAGACCCCACACGGCAAAGTGTTTGCCTTTCAGATCATTTTTAAAATAATTTTTCAATTTCGGAATCAGGTAAAGTTTCTGTTTTTCATTCACCTCCATTACCGCATTGAGTATCCTGAAATGATAACCGGCTTCTTCTGCCGATCGTACCAGGGCCTGAACATCTTTTGGAAAACAGCTGCCTCCATACCCTATCCCCGGAAACAGAAATCGTTTGCCGATGCGCAAATCGGAACCCATACCAAGACGTACCATATCCACATCCGCTCCCAGTTTTTCACAAAGAATGGCAATTTCATTCATGAATGAAATTTTTGTAGCCAGGAATGAATTGGCCGCGTACTTTGTAAGCTCTGCCGATTCTTCATCCATATAAATAACGGGGTTGCCCTGCCTTACAAAGGGAGCATATAATTCGCCCATTATTTTTTTTGCCCGCTCCGAACTTGTGCCAATAATAACCCGGTCGGGCTTCATAAAATCATCCAGGGCCACTCCTTCCCGCAAAAATTCAGGATTGCTTACCACATCAAAAGCCTTTACTATATCCTGTGCTGTTTGGGGCGAAGTTTTTGCCGCACTTTCGAGTATTGTTTTTCTGACTTTTTCAGCCGTACCTACAGGTACTGTGCTTTTATCAACTATCACTTTGTACTCACCGGGCTTCAATAATTTTCCCAAATCTGCTGCCACCCGCAAAATATATTTAAGGTCTGCAGCGCCATCTTCGCCGGGAGGGGTGGGCAGCGCCAGAAAAATTATTTCAGCATCCTGAAATCCTTCTTCCAGCCGTGTTGTAAAAAACAAACGTTCTTCACGAATATTGCGAAGGAAAAGTTTTTCAAGACCGGGCTCATAAATGGTGATCTGTCCATTTTTGAGCTTTTCTACTTTTTTCTCATCGATATCTATACAGGTTACCGTATTGCCCGTTTCTGCAAAGCAGGTTCCGGTAACCAATCCAACATAACCTGTGCCTACAACTGCTATTTTCATAACCCTATGGGGTAATTTATTTATTTACAAATTGCAAAACTTTGGTCGTAATATAATCTATCTGCTCCGCATCCATTTCAGTATGTATGGGCAACGACAGCACTCTTTCCGTAAGCCAGTCGGTAACCGGCAAAGAAACAGATGCTGTTTTGTAATGTGCAAACATCTGTTGCCTGTGCCCGGGCACCGGGTAATAAATCATAGAGGGAATTCCCGCTTTGGCAAGAAATTCACTGAGCCCGTTGCGATCAGCTTCTTCAAGCAGTAACGTGTATTGATGAAATACGTGGTTGCTGTATGGCGCCCTGAACGGAGTAGTAATTTTAGAGTGACCGGCAAATGCTTTGTCGTAACTGTCTGCCACCTTTTGCCGCGCCGCAATGTATTCGTCAAGATACTTGAGTTTAATTTTCAATACTGCTGCCTGCAGCGTATCGAGGCGGCTGTTACAGCCAACCATTTCATAATAATACCGTTTACGCTGACCGTGGTTGGCAATCATCCTCATCTTTTCGGCCAACCCGTCATCATCAGTAAAGATGGCCCCGCCATCTCCATAACCTCCCAGATTTTTGGATGGAAAGAAGGAGGTTGTACCAATATGACCGATAGTGCCGGTTTTCTTTTTTGTGCCGTTTTGCGAAATATATTCTCCCCCGATGGCCTGGGCATTATCCTCAATAACGCTGAGGTTATGGGTGCGGGCAATCGCCATAATTTCATCCATCGGCGCTGCGTGCCCGTATAAATGAACGGGAACGATAGCTTTGGTTTTTTTCGTAATGGCTTTTTCCAGTGCAAGGGGATCCATACAAAAGGTGCTCGGGTCAACATCCACAAAAACAGGGGTCAATCGCAAAAGGGCAATCACTTCCGTGGTTGCAATAAATGTGAAGGAGGGTGTAATAACTTCATCGCCCGGCTGCAGCCCGAGGGCCATCATGGCTATTTGCAGGGCATCGGTACCGTTGGCACAGGGAATTACATTTTTTACTCCGAGGTAGGCCGACAGGTTTGTTGCAAATTCCTGAACCGGCTTTCCGTTAATGAATGCGGAACTCTCCAGCACATCCAGCACGGCCGTATCTATTTCCTCCTTTATTTTGTGGTACTGCTGTTTCAGATCGACCATCTGGATAGGGCGCATCTAAATAATGGTTTTGGGCGTAGTGTGAAAAATCCGTCAGCCACAATGGTCATACCGGTCAATCAAGATATAGTAATCTGCCGGCCAGAACAATCTTCACCTGTGTTTACAACTCGTTTGACAATTACGACTTTTTTAAATAGCCGCGCAAAAATAGTAAAATACGGGTAGTTTACACGTTTGCTATTACATTTGTTTCCCGATTGGTATCGGGATAAAATCAGGCCGTTGTCGCTGCTTTTTTATAATATTTTTTTACTTCTGTATAAGCTGGGTATTCGTATTGCCGCCCGGTGGAATAATAAGGCGGCCCTGTGGCTGCGTGGCCGAAACGATATTTACAAAAACCTGCAATCCGCCACCGCCGGAGAAAAAACAATCTGGATGCATTGTGCGTCGCTTGGCGAATTTGAACAGGGAAGGCCTGTAATAGAAAAAATTAAATACCAAATTCCGGAATCGACAATAATACTTACGTTTTTCTCTCCTTCGGGTTTTGAAGTAAGAAAAAACTACCCCGGTGCCAGCCAAATTTCTTACCTGCCGATGGATTCAGGTAAAAATGCAAAAAAATTTCTGGATACGATCCGTCCGTCGCTGGTCATTTTTGTAAAATACGATTACTGGTATTACTACCTGAATGAATGCCGGAAAAGAAAAATCCCGTTGCTGATGATCTCCGCCGTTTTCAGAAAAGATCAGCCATTTTTTAAATGGTATGGAAGCCTGCACAGAAAAATGCTGAACTGTTTTACCCATTTTTTTGTACAGGATGAAGTTTCAAAAAAACTTTTGTTTACACTAAAACTTACCAACGTAACCCTGGCTGGCGATACCCGATTTGACCGGGTGGCGGAGATTGCGGAAAAAAACGAGCCTGTTCCGCTGGTAGAAAAATTTTGCGGCAGTAGCCAGGTACTGGTGGCCGGAAGCACCTGGACCGCCGATGAAAAGATCATCGAAACAGCGGTAAAAGACATGAACCGGCTAAAAGTTATTATTGCCCCCCACGAAATACACCGGGAACACCTGGAGCAAATAAAATTGCTTTTGCCTGATTCCGTCTTTTATTCTCAGCTTGCAATTCACGACCCACAACTTGCAAATCACCGCTTTCTTATTATCGACAATATCGGAATGCTCTCCCGGTTATATTACTATGCAACCGTCACATACGTTGGCGGCGGGTTTGACAAAGGAATTCATAATACGCTTGAAGCAGCCGTATACGGAAAGCCTGTTATTTTTGGTCCGCGATATAAAAAATTCAGAGAAGCCCATGAACTGATTGCAAAAAAGGCGGGTTTTGTCATCCATAATTCCGATGAGCTAAAAAATGGCCTTATCAATTTGTTGAGCAATACCGATAACTGTTATTCCGCTGCAGTTAGCGGCGCCGGTAAATATTCAAAAGAGAATAAAGGAGCTACAGAAAAGATCATCCGGTACATTCAGGAAAACCGCCTTTTGACCAGCTGATAAAAATACAGGGCGGTTTCATTATCGTCTTCCCACCCCAGTTTTACTTTCAGTTCACGGCTTATCCAGTACTCGGCTTCTGCGTAAATGTTAAAGCTGTTAATCGTTTTCAGGCTGCGCTCATACATTGATTCATCGCCCCGAAATAATTCGTGAATAAAAAGAAACCGGTCGTTTACCCCAATCGCCTTTCGTAAATCCCGGATGGGAGAACCTGTCAGTTTTTCGGACAATTCTGTTTTTCCCGCTTTCAGGCGGTCGTTCAATGATTCTTTAGCTTCAGCTATAGATTCGTTCAGGTCTTTGCCAGTTTTTTGATGAGATAGTGTAGGTATTTCGGTAAGCGGATCAAAATGAAAATCCATTTGTTTGTTCGCCGCAGGTTGAGGAGCATATTTTGAAGAAGCAGGCTGCGTAATTTTTTCAACAGGCGTGCCGTTGCCTTCTTTTACAACATCTGCCGCTACTGCCGTACCGGAAGAAAACGAAGGCAGTACCACGGCCACTTTGGATGTACCCAGATTTCGGGAACGCTGACTTTGCATCTGCTGTACTTCCGACTGCAATAACTGGAGGGTAAACATCATCTGGCCCGGGTCGGCACCGCGGTCAACCTGTTCCTGCAATTTGCTGATCAACGCCTGGATTCTTTCCATCAGTTTGTGCTACTTTTGACGGCTGGTAAAGTGACAAAGTAAAGTTACAAACTGTTTGCCAATAAGTTCAGAGAACTCCCGGCAGCTTTTAATATTAACAATGTTTATTGAACCCAATATAAGAGGCGAAAAAAGAGGATGGATCGAAGTGATCTGCGGCTCCATGTTTTCCGGCAAAACAGAAGAACTGATCCGCCGGCTGAAAAGAGCCAAAATAGCCAACCTGAAGGTAGAGATATTCAAACCTTCGATGGACCACCGGTATGACCAGGTGCATATTGTTTCGCATGATGAAAACGCGATTCACTCCACTCCGGTCGACAATTCACAAAAAATTCTTCTGATGGCGCAGGGGGTTGATGTAGTAGGCATTGATGAAGCCCAGTTTTTTGATAAAGAAATCAGCCGCGTATGCGATGAACTGGCGCTCAGAGGCATTCGTGTAATTATTGCCGGTCTCGACATGGATTATCTGGGTATTCCTTTTGGCCAAATGCCTTACCTGATGGCACGTGCCGATTATGTTACCAAACTGCACGCCATTTGCGTAAAATGCGGCCATATTGCCAACTACTCGTACCGGAAAATACCCAACGATGATAAGATAATGCTGGGTGAAAAAGATGTGTATGAACCCCGCTGCCGCAAGTGCTATAATCTTGAACAAAAACATGAAAGCCGTTAAGCCGATCTGGACTCTTTTCAAAAAAGACGTCTTGCTTGAAGTGAGGCAGCAGTACAGTTTTTACGGCATCCTTCTTTACATCAGCTCCAGCATCTTTGTACTTTATATGGTACTGAATGCCCCCGAAAGCCGGGTATGGGTGGGCTTGTTCTGGGTAATTCAACTATTTATCTGCATTAATGCAGTTGCCAAAAGCTTTTTGCAGGAAAGCCGGGGCAGAATGCTTTACTATTATTCTATTGCCGGACCCGCACATTTTGTACTTGCAAAACTGTTGTTTAACTCTTTGTTAATGCTGGTAATGAGTTTACTCAGTCTCTTACTGTTCAGCCTCTTTCTGGGTTATCCCGGAAACAGAGTACTTTCTTTTGCCGGCATTGTATTATTGGGCGGATGGAGCCTTAGCCTGGTATTTACTTTTTTAGCAGCCATTGCTGCCCGGGCACAGCAAAACGCCGCTATTATGGCTGTGCTGGGTTTTCCGATTATTATTCCTCAGCTTATATTGCTGATGCGGCTCTCCCTCACTGCATTTGCAGGTGTGGTATTTCCCGTTCAGATTATTTTTCTGCTGGTAGCACTTGACTTGCTTATTGTTCTTCTTGTGCTGGTTCTTTTTCCTTTTTTGTGGAAAGAATGATAAATAATAAAATAGCGACCACCACATTTTCAATAAAGAACAGAAGCTCTGCTTCCGTTTCTTATTCCATATTCTTCTTTCCCCTTATTTTTGCTGCCTGAGATCAATAGCCGGTAAACAGGTTGCTTGCTGTCTTGCCTTTTGCCCAGCGGCTGTTGACTGAAGGCTTCTATGCGAAAATCCTGGTGGAAAATATTGAGTGTTGTTCTGCTCATTTACACCTTTACAGCCGGCATGCTGATAGAGGTTCCCCGCAGGCCAATATTAAATGAAACAATTCGTAATCTCTTTTTTCATGTATGCATGTGGTTTGGGCTGATGATACTTTGCATTGTATCGGTTGTATATGCTATAAAGTATCTTGGCACCAATAAGCTGAAGTATGACGTGTACAGCCGCGAGTTTGCCACTATGGCTATTCTTTTTGGTATTCTTGGCTATGCTACCGGTGCCATTTGGATGTTGTTTACCTGGGCCGACCCCAACGATCCTTCCGTCACTTTCGGGCTTATAGCCCGTGAACCCAAACTGATCGGCGCAGCTATAGCCCTGCTGATTTATTTTGCCTATCTCGTGTTAAGAGATTCAATAAATGATATAGATAAAAAAGCCAGGGTAAGCGCCGTGTACAACATATTTGCTTTTGCCCTGCTGATCCCCAGCCTGTGGATTTTGCCGCGCAACCTCCCCAGCCTTCATCCCGGTGGCAGCGAAGGAAATCCGGCTCTTGAAATCAAATCTGCCGACCCGCGTCTGCGCATGATTTTTTACCCGGCCATCATCGGATGGACACTGCTGGGCGTGTGGATCACCACACTGAAGATCAGGATCCGTTTTTTAAAAGATAAATTTTTAATCAACCACTGATGAAAAAAATCATTTCGCTTATCATTGCCGTTTTTGTTTTTGCTTTTTTAAAAGCGCAAAGCAGCGATACCGCGGCAGAGATGGCAGACCGGTTGAGGGCAGACGGTAAGATATATGTTGTTGTAGCCGTTATTGTCGCTATTCTGGCGGGTCTTATCCTGTATCTTGTACGGCTTGACCGCAGAATCAGCAAACTGGAAAAGAAAAACTAACCAGCATTTAAAAAATTATAAAACACATCACATGTCAGCACATCAGGAGTATAGCTTTTTCGGAGCCGTAAGCCGCAGTTTCGATAAAGCCGCACAATTCACCAAATGGGACAAAGGAATTCTGGAACAGATAAAAGCCTGTAATGCCGTTTACAGAATGAAGTTTCCGGTAAAAATGGATGACGGCCGCATCGAAGTAATCGAAGCATACCGGGTACAGCACTCGCACCATAAATCGCCCTGCAAAGGAGGTATCCGCTTTGCAGCCGAAGTAAATCAGGATGAAGTAATGGCCCTGGCGGCTCTGATGACTTACAAATGCGCCATTGTAAACGTTCCTTTCGGCGGCGGCAAGGGCGGCATTAAAATCAATCCCCGTAATTATTCCGCCTATGAACTCGAAAAAATTACAAGGCGGTACACATCAGAACTGGTACGAAAAAATTTTATCGGCCCGGGTACCGATGTTCCCGCTCCCGATTACGGAACCGGCGAAAGAGAAATGGCATGGATTGTAGATACATATACAACGCTGCGCCCCGGCGAAATTGACGGACTGGGTTGTGTAACCGGCAAACCGGTAACGCAGGGAGGGGTAAGAGGAAGAAGAGAAGCTACCGGGCTGGGCGTTTTTTACGGAGTTCGCGAAGTATGCAATATGGATGATGTAATGAAAAAACTGGGGCTGACTACTGGTTTGCCCGGAAAGAAAATCATCGTTCAGGGCCTGGGAAATGTAGGTTATCATTCCGCCTATTATTTTCAGAAGGCAGGAGCCAGAATTGTGGGCATAGCCGAGTATGAGGGGGGTATTTATAATGCCGATGGTTTCGATGTGGATGCCGTTTTTCAGCATCGCAAAAATTCCGGTTCGATATTGAATTTTCCGGGAGCAAAAAATATGGAAAACAGCCTGCAGGTACTGGAAATGGATTGCGATATTCTGATTCCCGCCGCACTTGAAAATGTAATTAACGAAAATAATGCACCGCACATTAAGGCAAAAATAATCGGCGAGGCTGCCAACGGGCCGCTGACCCCCGAAGCCGATGAAATTCTGGCAAAAAAAGGATGCCTCGTCATTCCCGATATGTTTCTGAATGCCGGCGGAGTAACAGTGTCCTATTTTGAATGGCTGAAAAACCTGAGCCATGTACGCTACGGCCGGCTTGAAAAAAGATTTACTGAAAACTTAAACACGCATATTCTGGGACAACTGGAAGCGCTGACAGGCAAAACCGTTCCATCCGGCGAAAAAGAATTTATCCTTCATGGGCCCGATGAAGTTTCGCTGGTACACAGTGGCCTGGAAGAAACAATGATTACCGCTACCCGCGAAGTGATGGATGCCTGGAAAAACGAACCCAAAATACCGGATATGCGTACGGCTGCTTATGTAGTAGCCATTAACAAAGTGGCAACCAGCTATGCCGAATTAGGAATTTTTCCGTAAAGCCCGGCAGGCTTTCTGTCGTGAGCCTGTTAAAAGGCAAACCAAAACCAATTGTTTTGATCCCACTCCACTCAGAGTGGGATTTTTTAATGCTTCAAAGAAGAAAACTTATATTTAATTCAGTACAATAACCGCGAAAATCAAAGTCTGCAGCACAGCAAGTGTACATTGAAGTGTTTTGCTTCTGCTTTCAGCCCCAGGCCCCGGCATTACCAAAAACAAGTGTCACACAAATACCGGCAATTTGTCCAGCTCTTTTAAACGTCCGGCGGTTTTTTCCCAGGCAAAAACATAATGCCCGTTGGTGATCACTAAGAATCCGGCAGGTACGCTGATGTGATAGCGAAGCAATTGATGCAGTGTTTTTTCATCCAGAGCAACCGAACCGGCCTTGCATTCAATAAGCATCCAGGGGTGGTGCGTTTTATCATACACCAGAATGTCAAATCTTTTTTTCAACTCTCCCAGCCGTATTTCTTTTTCAACAGCAATAAGTGCAGCAGGATAACGCATCTGTTGTATCAGAAACCGAATAAAATTTTGCCGTACCCATTCTTCCGGCGTCAGTACTACCCACTGCCGTCGAATGGGATCAAAGATGTATTCTTTGCCGGCCCTTCTTTCCGTTCTGAAATCAGGCTCAGGGTAGTTTACTTTAATCATCGTTCAAAAGTAAATTTTATATTTACAAAATACTTATACTAAACCCCGGCCCACGGGGGAAGGCAGGAGCTAATGAAAACAAAAGACGAAATCGTTCGAAACTGGCTGCCGCGCTATACCGGCGAAAAACTGGAAAATTTCGGCAAATACATTCTGCTCACCAATTTTTCCAATTATGTAACTCTTTTTGCCAAATGGAATAAAGTAAAAGTGGTGGGCAACGACAGACCCATGCAATGTGCCACTGCCGACGGAATTACGATTATCAATTTCGGTATGGGCAGTCCTACGGCGGCTACCGTTATGGATCTTTTATCTTCCGTCAGTCCGAAAGCCGTATTATTTCTGGGCAAATGCGGAGGGCTGAAAAAAAGAAACAAAATTGGTGATCTGATATTGCCGATTGCTGCCATCCGCGGCGAAGGCACTTCCAACGATTACTTTCCGCCGGAGGTGCCGGCATTACCTGCTTTTGCCTTGCAAAAAGCGGTATCAACAACCATTCGCGATTACAGCGTCGATTACTGGACCGGAACCGTATACACTACCAATCGCCGCGTATGGGAACACGATAAAAAATTCAAAAGCTATCTGCAGCAGATAAGAGCATACGCTATTGATATGGAAACCGCCACGATATTTACCGTAGGTTTTTATAATAAAATACCTACCGGCGCTTTATTGCTTGTAAGCGATCAGCCCATGATACCCGAAGGAGTGAAAACAGAAGAAAGCGATAAAAAGGTAACAGCAAAATATGTAGAAAATCATATTCACATCGGGATCGATTCATTAAAACAACTTATTAACAACGGATTAACGGTAAGGCATCTCCGGTTTTAGCAACGTTTTTTGTACTTCCCTTGTCAAATCGAAAAAAAGGATATGAAAAAAACGATTCTGATACCGCTGTTTTTTCTTTTGATTTTTTCCGGATTTCAATGCAAAAAAGATACTTACCTGAGCGGGTGCATTAAAGGCCGGTTGGAGATAAAAGGCATCTGCATGAACTATGTAATAAAGGTGGTGGAGGGTACTGTTGATCCCTCTCTGATTGAAACCGGCTGGCAAGACCCTGCCACCGGAATTCATTATCAGAATGTATTTGCCCTGGCAAGTCCCTGTTCATTTCCTGATAATATCAGCGAGGGAGAAGAATTTTATTTTCGTATTGTAGCAGAAGATAATAAAACCTGCGCCGTGTGCCAGGCTTACCGCCCGATTCCTTCAAAAAATCTGAAAATCGCCGTCGTGGGAAATAATTGCGATTAATGTGCCGCGCCGGCCCATTCAATATTTAAACCGTACCTGGTTTATCCACGGGTAAGCGGCATCTTCATAAGCGTACTCGCGGTAAAAAACCGCTGCGCTTTTTCGCTTTGAATACAGCATTTTTTTCAGCAGCCTGTTAAGCTGATCGTGTACAGGTTCGTCTTCTTTGAGACGGGTTCTTTCAAAACGGGTAAAATCGTATTCATCATCGGGTGAGTTGTCGTATCTCCGCCTGTAGCTTATGGTAATATCAAACTCATCCGGATAATCGCCATAGGTTTTATCGCCGGACTCTTCAGTTTCTTCAAATTCGAACCGGGTTGTATCCTGCGGAAGCAAACCCACCGTGGCCAGTTTCCAGCCAATATCATCTTTTTTTTGCTTGTATTTGTAAAAATAGATATACCCTTTTCGGTCCTTGTGACTGGCAACGACTCTGTCCATATAAACCAGCGAATCCGGTTTCTCGTGATCCTGTTGCATTGCGAGGAGGCGGCTTCTGCCAAGTTCCGTATGGCTGTTGTATGCAGCAGGAAAAAATTTTTCCTTTTTTAAATGCTTTAAGTCTATGTATAGCTCATATCTGTATTCATCCATTTTTGCAAAATGGCTGAATATACTATCGGGTACCGGCTGATCTTTTTCAACCATCAGCAGCGCAGCATTATATTTTAACCGCTGGTCTTTTGAGTTCAGCAGCCGGCGAAAAAAATCATTAACTGCCGGGCTGGAGTCGGCAAACGGCAGCAGCAGTCGTGCAAAAAGCAACAGGCGGTCATTCCCCTCATCTTTTACAGCATTGTAATAGTTATTATACAAAGCGGATTTTTCTTTTTCCTCAATGGCTTTTTCTATTTCTTTTTGTTTTTCACCGATTTCTTGTTTCTTCAGTTCCTGTTTTGCCTCCAGCAAAAATTTACCAAAATACATTTCATATTGTTTCTTTTCTACCAGGTTGCTATCGATCATTACCGCCAGCAGGTTCATCATTTCAAATTCATAATCATCAATACTCATCAGGGGCAGCAGGCCGGTAAATATGGTACTGGTAAGTTTAAGCGTATCATATAAACAATGCATGAAATTTTCATTCTGATTGGGATTCCATCGGTTACGATTATTAGCCAGGGCCGAAAGAGGTGGATAAATAGTATACCCGTTGCCGGAATTTACATCGAGCACGGGAGGATCGGCAGACATGATACCACGGAAAATCGTATACGCATACTGGGTTTTCTGGCTCAGCAAAGCAGAAAGAATGGAATACTGCAGTTCAAGCGTATCGCCGGCGGCTGTGTAAAGGGCAGCCAGGTAATCGGATGTTTTCCGGCTGTTCATCTGTCCGAGCTTACTGATCCAGATCTTTTTTGTTTCGAGATATTTTTTATCGTGCCAGGAAAGTGAGCCGATGGCTTTTTCTACATCGGAAAGATCGGTTGTATCAAGATCAATGGTGTAAAGCCCCTTCCATGCCTTTTTCCGCCGTGCCGAATCAGCGCTGAAATAATCGTCAAAAAACAAAGCAGTTTTTTTAACAAACGGATTATACCCCTTCAGTGTATCGGAGGGGCGAAACGAATCGAAGAAACTGCTTACAAAAGAACTTTTGGGAGTGAGGGTATCTCCCATAGTAACAAGTGCATATGCGATCCCGTCTTTGTAAAATGTCTTGCCGATGATGAGGCGGCTGCTTCCTGTATCGGAAAGCTCAGTTTCCCGGACCCGCATTTTTCCGGGCAATGTATATTCCTTTTTTGAGCGAACAATCCATGCCCTGTCTTCGGCACCCACGGGCCCGAACTTAAAATCAGCCAGGGCCGAAGAGTCTTTTACATAACTGTACTCAGGAATTTTGAAAAAACTTAAAAATATTTTTTCACCCGTAGAATCGTTGGAAAAAAGACGGGACCGGAAATTGTCTTCGTCCATACCCGGGTACGTTTCCTGATTATCCTCTTCGGAATAATATTCATGGGAAAGCCTGATTTTTTCTTTTTTCCCGCGGGGAAGCCAGGTAGTATTAACGGTAAAATGCATTGCGGTATCCGCTTCCTGTTTTCTACTTCCGTAAACAAAGGGCTTTATTTCAAAAGAATTTAAAAAATCGACGGCAGCATTTTCTTCTTTTTTTGAATGTACGGCAACCGTGTAATAATGCGGCCCCTGAATAATAAAGCGGGCCTTGAGCATGGAATGATCCTTATTCCGGTAAGTAACATCCAGCGAAGGATATCCCTTGTACTTACCCTGTTTTCTGTAAAGCGGTTTATCTATAAACTCAGAAGAAGCAAAACTTTCTTCCATCAGGGCAAGGTCAAATGTATCTTCTCCGGCAAAATCATAATTGTGGATATCGGTTCGCAAAACCAAAAAATGACTGCCGGTGGTTTTATCAACCGCCTCATACTGTCTGTTAACGTTGTATGACTCAAAAGGGTCGTGAGGAAATTTTGCGCTGAAGCCTCCATACGCAGGCTGCCAGGTTTGCCAGCCGTTTGGCCTGAATTCCCTGAAACGGATACTTCCGAAAAAGCGGGCTGCCTCGGTACCATTCAGCACATAATCGCCTGTGCCGCTCATTTTAAAAACAATGACCTCAAAGGGAGTAACAAAAATATGGTAACGCTGCACATTGCCCCGGCGGGTACGATTTATCACATCAATGCCGGAATAACCGTTTCTGCTGATCCGCTCTTTCTTTATAATTTTTCCGGGTATATTTTCATACAATACACTGTCTATTTTTTTTAAAACAATCTCTTCGGTATGCCCCCACAGCAGCGGGTCGATTTTCAGGCGGGTAACGATATAGTAGCTGCCATTGGCCATATCTGAAAATTGCTGCTGATCCAGTGCCGAATAATCATTGAATCGGAAAAATTTTCCCGGAATGTCTACTTCAAAGAACCCATCCTCCGCCTTTTGCGTATTAAAAGTAACAGGCACCCTCAGTTTTTCAATCTGTTCCTTCTGCCGGCTGTCTCTTTGCACCATCATGATGGGACGAAGTTTATACCCCTTGCGGCGCAACAACTCGATCACTCCTCTTTGGCCGGGCAGATGTGCAGCACCAACGCCGACAAAAAGCGTTGCTCTTTTCAGAATGGAATCGATCGAATGGGCCTGGATTTCATTTCTGCGGTACAGAAATTTTTCATCGAAAGCGTCCGATTCGCTGTTCAGCCGGTTGATAGAATCCAGCAGATCAAGATTGCCCGACCGGTAAGCCTCCTGCAGATCCTGCCCCGAAAAGCCTTCAGGAATATCATAGCTTCTTAGCTTTTTGTTTTTCTCTTTGGCCGCATCGCGATAGGCTTCCATCATCAGCCGCATGCTTTCGCCATAGTCTTCCACGCCGCTTACTTTTTTACCCAGTTTTTTCCCTAACTGATAAATATACAGATCGAGGTAAGTGTCTTCTTCGAAATCGCTGGAAAATGCCGAATAGCTCCGGTACAGCAGGTTGTTGATTATCGAAGGCTCGGTATATAAAACCTGCTCCAGTTGTTTTTCGTACCGGCTGAACCGAAGTGTTTGAATGGTAAGATAATCGTTGGGAACTTCGTTGTAAAAATTAAACTCATCGTTGTACCCGGCATCGTCATCACCAATGGCATATTTATCCATATCATCCTGCCACGATTCGGGGTTGGTTTCAAGCGAAACCACATCGGCATTTTTGATGGCGATGTAAAATGAATCGGAAAGATGAAATGCGATCTTGTTGCTTACATGCATGGTTCCAAACAGGTAGGATGGCTTCTTTAAACCGTTGCCGCTAATCTCCCAAAAAAGGCTGGGGTACTTTTTGTTCTTGATGCTGATCCGCTGTGAGTGTAAAATCAGTAAGCTGAACAGGAAAGGAATAAGGCAGATAATTTTCTTCATATAAGGATGTGACAGAACAGACGCTTTATTATTTATGTGATGCCGGAAACCTGCAGAAAGCATAAAAATAACTTCAAAGGCGCTAAATCGGGTATTTTCGAATGTGAAAGAATGTGAAGAATAAAACGCCTTTTTTGCATTAATTATTTTACCTTTGCCCGTTTTTAAAAATGCCCGAAGACCAGGCCCGGTGCCGTAAGACCGGATTTGGCCATACCACCAGACCCCGTCTTATCTCCCGGTTTGCGTCCACGGCCTTAATCAATGTATATCTGATATGAAGCTTTCACAGTTCCGGTTTGATCTGCCCCTCAATCTTATTGCCCAAAATCCTGCCAAGAAAAGAGAAGATGCCCGTATGATGGTAGTACATCGCCATACCGGCGAAATGGAAAACAAGCATTTCCGGGATATTCTCGATTACTTCGATGATAAAGATGTGTTTGTGGTAAACAACACAAAGGTTTTTCCGGCCCGCATGTATGGACGCAAGGAAAAAACCGGCGCCAAGATCGAAGTTTTCCTGCTCAGAGAACTTAACAAAGCCAACCGCCTTTGGGATGTAATTGTTGACCCTGCCCGAAAGATCCGCGTAGGCAACAAACTCTACTTTGGCGAAAATGAAGAACTGGTTGCCGAAGTAATTGACAATACCACCAGCCGGGGGCGCACAATCCGCTTCTTATGGGAAGACTCTGACGAATCATTTCGGGCCATGCTGGAACAACTGGGCGAAACCCCCCTGCCCAAATACATCAAGCGCAAGCCGGATGAAGAAGATAAAGAACGCTATCAGACCGTTTATGCAAAACACGAAGGAGCCGTGGCAGCACCTACCGCGGGTTTGCACTTCAGCCGGGAGCTGATCAAGCGGCTTGAAATAAAAGGAATCCGTTTTGCAGAAGTAACCCTGCATACAGGTTTAGGTACTTTTCGCCCCATCGAAGTGGAAGACCTCAGCAAACATAAAATGGACGCCGAATATTATCACATTGATGAAAATGCCTGCCGCATTGTAAATAAGGCCAAAGAAACCGGGCATCGCATCTGTTCGGTTGGCACCACTACCATGCGTGCCCTCGAAACTTCATTTACCGCCCAGAAACTGCTGAAGCCTTCGGAGGGATGGACGAATATTTTTATTCATCCGCCTTATGATTTCAATATTGCCGATGCACTGATCACCAATTTTCATTTGCCAAAAACCAGCCTGCTTATTATGACCTGTGCTTTTGCCGGGTACGATCTGGCTATGGAGGCCTACAAAAAAGCCATCAAGGATAAATACCGGTTCTTCAGCTATGGCGATGCCATGCTGATCATATAACCGGAATTCTGATTGACGATCTTTAAAAAATCAAACCTTTTCCATTCCGGAAAAGGTTTTTAACATTTAAAGAAATTAAACCGGGTGCCTCTTCTTTTCATTTCTCTCTACCTTTCCTGCCGAATTAAATCTTAAACAAAATGAAAAAGATCTTTTTATTAGCTGGTATCGTTTTATACCTTTCTTCCTGCAGCCCCGCTTCAAAAACATCTTACTGGAATGCTGCCGGTATATACGGCAATGCTGCTGATACGCTTATTACTCAATCGCTTTTTACAGACAAAAACTCAACCATCACAGAAGAAAACATTCAAAAAGTACTGGATGGAAATATTCAGCTTCCGCAAAATCTGCGGGTGGCAGTCATCCGGCTGGATAATGACGGTCGCCGTTACTGGAATGATGAAGATTACCAGAAAATGAACCAGGCCTATATGGATCTGCTCACGGAGCAATTAAAAAAATCGGGCCGTGTTGTAAAGGTTTCTTCGATACCGGATCTGCTCATCAGCCGGCCACTTAATTTTACTTCTGTAAGAGAGGCTGCTGTTCGCATGCAGGCGGACATTGCCGTCGTTTATTCAATTACCGGCGATACGTATTCCAGGTATAAACTCTTTTCAAAATCAGAATACAAAGCCTTTGCCAACACGCAGTTAATTATACTCGATATCCGCACCGGGCTTGTTCCCTTTTCCACCGTAATAACCAGAGATATGACCGGGCAGAAAAAAGAAGATGAACTTGATATTGCCGAAACACGCAGGCGCATACAACATGAAGCAGCCCTGTTAACCCTGGCAGATATTGGGGGAAAGCTGGATGAATTTTTTGAAAAAAAATAAACCTGCGGACGGACAAAGGGAACACCGCAGATTATTAACGAAGCGCTAACAGGCTTTTTCAGTAAATTGATGAAAAGGAGGAAACATTCTATGAAACCATTATTATTCGGCATAATATTAATAACATCGGCATCCGTAATGTCGGCTCAGTCATATACAGGAAAAAAATCACCAACCCCCGAAGAAAGACTGAATGAAATGTATTGCTCAGGTTTGTTCAAACATACCCACGGAACCATAATTGATGTATTGGAACAAAATGTGCAAGGTTATTTCAATATTCTTGACTGGCTCGAGGGCCGGGTAGCGGGGTTGCAGGTATTTGTACTTCGCAATGGTGAACGGATTCCTTTCATTCGTGGCAGCCAGACAACAATTTATCTCAACGAAATGCCGGTAACTCCGGGAATGCTCAATGCCGTTTCGATAAACGATATCGCCCTGATCAAAGTGATCAGGGGGCCCTTTGCCGGAAGCATCGGATCCAACAGCGCAATAGCGGTTTATACCCTTATTCCGCAAGAGGATGAAGCGGAATAAAACGATTTACTCTTTTTAGCAGCTCAATCCAGGCCAAACATTCCTTTGTTTAGCTGCTGAAGGATTTTTGTTTTGTTTTCCGCTGAAACCAGCAAGGAGATATTATGCGGGCTGCCTCCGTAGGATACCATCCGAACAGGAATATTTACGATAGAACCAAACAGTTTTTTGATGATGCCTTCGGTTTGAGCTATCTGATGACCCACTACTGAAATGATCACCTGATTTTTATCTACCTCAATTGTACCGAAGGGCTCCAGTTCCCTGAGTATTTCTTTGAGGAAGGCCGTATTATCGATGGTAAGCGATACGGCCACCTCGGAGGTAGTAATCATATCAATAGGTGTCCGGTATTTTTCAAATACCTCGAATATCTTTCTCAAAAAACCATAAGCCAGCAACATACGGCTGCTTTTGATTCGGATAGCGGTAATATTGTCTTTGGCAGCCACTGCCTTTACGCCTACGCTTCCGGCTGTTTCTGTAATCAGTGTGCCTTTTGCCTGCGGCTGCATGGTGTTCAGCAGTTTCACCGGCACTTTATACGCCTGCGCCGGCCATATAGAAGCCGGATGAAGGATTTTTGCCCCGAAATAAGCAAGTTCTGCAGCCTCGTCAAAACTCATTTGCTCAACGGGCCGTGTTCTTTTTACTACCCTCGGATCGTTGTTATGCATACCATCAATATCGGTCCATATTTCGCAAACGCTGGCATTGATGGCGGCGGCTATCAGCGAAGCGGTATAATCACTTCCGCCTCTTTTCAGATTGTCCACTTCACCTCTTGCATTACGGCAGATATAACCCTGTGTGATGAATAATTTTTTATTCTTGTACTGCTTTAGCAGCTGCGAAAGCTTTACCTTGATGCTGCCGATCTGCGGCTCATCATGTGCATCAATACTCATGTATTCCAGAGCTGGCAGCAACTGGTGATCAATGCCCTGTTCATCGAGGTAAACGCAAAATAACTTGGTAGAGAGCAGTTCGCCTTGTGCGAGTATGTCTTTGTTCAGCGATTCGCTGAACGATATCCTGAGAATGATATTGAGAAATTCAAAATGTTCGGCCACAATAGCCTTTGCCTTTTCATAACTGGTTTCATTTTTCACCAGTTCTCTGATGAACTGGCGGTAATGTTGTTCCAGGCCGGCAATCTGTTCCTTTGCCTGCTCTCTTTCGCCTTTGGCAATGGATTCGCCGATGCCCACCAGCGCATTGGTGGTACCGCTCAATGCACTGAGCACCACAATTTTTTCTTCGCTGTCTTTTGTGATCAGCTGCGCCACCTGGTGCATTCGCTCCGGTTTACCCACACTGGTGCCGCCAAACTTCATTACTTTCATAAAACCCCCATCCCCAAAAAGAGGAGTTAATGTTTTTTTAAAGGTTGCAAAGATAAGTTTGAAGTGTATTAACGATTGTTAGAAAAAAAGGAAATCAAAATCTGTGATGCTGCAATATCCTTTTGCTTTTTGCACTGCCCGGCTTTTGGCCGATTGTTGTTTGGGTTAATCGGATTCACGGAATGAATAGAAAAAAATCGTGAAATGATTTTCAACCACTGATTTACCACTCCACTTCAAATTTTTCTGCTAAAAACTTTAAATCCTCAATTACAGGCTTCAATAACGGAATGCCATTCTTTTTTCTGTCTGCTTCCGTTTCTCTTTCCGGGTCGCCGGGAATGATGACTCTCTCCTGCCCGGCAACTGTTTTTGCGGAGCGAAAGCGTTTTATCCATTTATCCATGTGCCATTTAAAATCATCGCCCGGGCGAAAAGCGTCAATACGCATTGCGCCAAAGAAATGTCCGATACCTTTTCCGGGTTGTTCATCCGGCATCGGAACGTAAGCCGGAAACGGCGGCACCCAGGGGCCATAATTAGCCCCGCTCAGCAGCGCCGAAAAAATATCAACGATGGCTCCCAGTGCATAGCCTTTATGACTGCCGTGCTCGCGGTCTCCGCCAAGCGGCAACAAGGCGCCCCCCGCCTTCAGTTCATGCGGGTCGGTGGAGGGTTTTCCTTTTTTATCCTGTATCCATCCCAATGGCGCAACACCTCCTTTTCGCTGAAGAATTTCCAGTTTACCGTTAGCAGCCGTAGTGGTAGCCATATCCGCTACAAAAGCAGGCTCCTGGCCGGCAGGTATCGCCACACAAACCGGATTTGTTCCCAGCAACCGTTCAGTGGAAAACGTTGGCGATACCAGCGGACTGGCATTTGTCATTGCAATGCCTATCATATCATTTTCCAGCGCCAGCATGGCATGATAGCCGGCAATACCAAAATGGTTGCTGTTTTGAACGCTAACCCATCCGGTACCGGCTTTTTTTGCTTTATCAATGGCTACCCCCATGGCCCACGGAGCCACTACCAGACCCAGCCCGCCATCTCCGTCCACAACCGCAGTAGAAGGCGATTCATGAATGATTTTTATTGCAGGTTTTGTATTTACACGCTGCACTTCCCATAAACGTACATAACCGCTCAGGCGGGCAATACCGTGCGAATCAATGCCACGCAGATCGGCAGATAGCAAAACCTCCGTGGCGGTAATAGCATCCTCTTCAGTACAACCCATTTTTATCAAAATGGATTTACAAAAAATAAAAAGCTGTTCGTATGAAAATTTTTGAACCGGCATGAGGCAAAAATAGCTGTTTACCCGATCCAATTCCGGATATATTCATTCATTACATTTGTCTGATGCATTCTGTATTTATAGCAGCCCTGTTGTTCAGTTCCTTTTCTTTTCACACCCGGTCATGGAAAATGATCCGCATCAGCGGGTATGCCCAGGGTACCACCTATTCTGTTACCTACTACGCCACAGACAGCATAGTGCATCAATCGCAAACCGACAGCCTGCTCAACAGTATCGACAGTTCCTTTTCACTATACAAGCCTTATTCGCTGATCAACCGGTTTAATGAATCGGAAAAAGGCATTACTGTAAACAATCATTTTATAAAAGTTTTTAAAAAATCAGCCGAAGCTTATAAAAAAACAGCCGGGCTTTTTGACATTACCATTTACCCGTTGGTACAGGCATGGGGGTTTGGAGTGAAAAAAACAAATACCCCGCCGGGGCATGAAGAAATAGAAGAACTGAAAAAATGTTGCGGATCACATTTGCTTGATCTGAAAGGAAACCATCTTTTAAAAAAGAAATCCTGTGTACAGATTGACATGAACGGAATTGCCCAGGGATACAGCGTGGATATGCTGGCAGCGCTTTTGGAGCGCTATGGAATAAAAAATTATATCGTGGAACTGGGTGGCGAAATCAGGGTAAAAGGAAGAAAACAACCTTCCGGCGAAAAGTTTACAATCGGCATTGAATCGCCTGCCGGCGATGATTTCGGAAACCATTCCATGCAGAAAATAATCCGGGTAAACGAGGGCGCCATTACCACTTCGGGCAGCTACCGGAATTATTATGAAAGCAACAAGAAAAAAAATTCGCATCTGATAGATCCCCGCAGTGGGTACCCGGTTCAAAATGAACTCATCAGTGTTTCTGTTTTTGCAAAAGACGCCGTAACGGCCGATGCATACGACAATGCGCTTATGCTGATGGGATTGAAACAGGCGCTTTCTTTTTTAAAAAAAAGGAACGATATCGCCGCCTATTTTATTTACACCAAAAAAAATGGCGAAACAGCCGATACGGCCAGTTCGGGTTTTTATACGCTGATGAATCATTAACTTTAAGTTTTCTACTTGGCTTGCTATGAAAAGAAGAACTTTCTTAAAACAGGGTACAATACTCACAGGCGGGGTGCTGTTGCATCAGCAGATGCTGAAGGTTTTTGCAGCCGGTGTTTCTGACCATAAAATTTCTGTGGGCATTATCGGTTGCGGCGACAGGGGCAAAGGCATCATAGAAGTGCTGCAGGAGCTAAATGAAAAATTTAGGGTCAGATCGGTATGCGATGTGCTTGATATCAGAATTGAAGAAACCCGAAAGCTGGACAAGGAAAATAATTTCATTTACCACAAAGATTACCGAAACGTATTAGACGATAAAAACACCGGGGCAGTAGTTATTGCCGTACCCCTTCACCTGCATTACCAGGTAGCAGCCGATGCGCTGAAGGCAGGCAAGCATGTTTACCTGGAAAAAACAATGACCTACAACAGCCGGCAGGCATTGGATTTAATTCAGCTTACAAAAAAATACTCCGGTCAGGTTTTTCAGGTAGGCCACCAGTACCGGTATACGCCTCTTTATTTTAAAGTAAAGGAGATGATACAAAAAGGGTATCTCGGCCGTATAACGCAGATTGATTGCCGCTGGGACCGGAACTGGAACTGGCGCCGCCCCGTGCCGGACGGATACACCGACCGGCAAATCAACTGGCGGATGTATCGGGAATATTCCGGCGGACTGCCGGCCGAACTCTTATCGCATCAGATTGATTTCATCAACTGGGCGCTGGACACACATCCTGACGAAATATTTGCCACCGGCGGAATTGACTTCTATAAGGACGGACGCGAAACATTTGATAATGTACAGGCGGTGCTGCGCTATAGAAAAGAAGGGATGATCGGCAACTTTGGCGCCACATGTGCCAATGCAAGAGAGGGTTATATTTTTAAAATAAAAGGAAACAAAGGAACGGTTTCGCTGCTGACAAATGACGGGGTGTTTTTTCCCGAAGCTGAAACAAAAAAAGAACTGCAAACCGTGGATGGCGTCAGCGGCGCCACAAAGATTGAGTGGAATAAAGAAGGAGGCATCCCCATCATAAAAGAAAAGATGAAAGACGGCACCTGGTATGCCCTGCAGGAATTTTATAAAGTAATTACCGAAAAAGGAATGCCCGTATCAAATGTAATGACCGGCGCTACCAGCGCTATCTGCGTCGACATGATCAATAAATCATCTTTTAACCATACCATCGAAAATTGGAAAGCTGAGTATTTGATTTAACCAATAAGCAATCAATGCATAAACTATTTTTACTCGCTTTTATATTAACAGGAATTACCTGCCCGGCTCAAAAGGCGAACCCTGGCTGGAAATTATTGTTTGATGGCAAAACATTTACCGGCTGGAAGAAAGTAGCAGGCACGGCCGAATTTAAAATAGAAAACGGCGCCATCGTAGGCATTACCGTACTAAATACGCCCAATACTTTTTTAATAACAGAAAATGAATATGGAGATTTTGTACTGGAAATGGAAGTAAAAATTGAAGACACTACTTCCAATTCGGGTATCCAGTTCCGCAGCCATTACGACCCGGCCGCCAACAACGGCAGGGGGAGGGTGTATGGTTACCAGTACGAGTTAGATCCTTCTTCGCGCCGGTGGACGGGCGGTATTTATGACGAAGGCCGAAGAGAATGGCTCTACCCTCTTTCGCTGAACCCCGCAGCGCAAAATGCTTTTCTTCTGAATAAATATAATAAAGTGCGTATAGAGTGTACAGGCAATCATCTCCGCACATTTATCAACAATCAGGAAGCTGCTTATGTGGTTGATACTTTTGACCGCAGCGGTTTTATCGCCCTGCAGGTACACAGCATCGGAAGCAATGAAAGGCTGGCCGGAAAAAAAATCTTCTGGAAAAATATCCGAATCAAAACTCAAAACATATTTCCCTCTCCGCACCGGACCACCACTTATGTGGTGAATACGATTCCCAACACCCTGACCGGGGCAGAAAAAAAAGCCGGCTGGAGATTGTTGTTTGATGGCAAAACCAGCGCCGGTTGGGTTGGCGCTTATAAAAAATCGTTTCCCGAAAAAGGATGGGAAATAAAAGAAGGTATGCTCCATGTGCAGCGCTCCGGCGGCAGCGAATCAACAAATGGCGGAGATATTGTAACCACCGAACAGTTCAGCGCCTTTGATCTTTCGTTTGAATTCAGACTCACGGCCGGTGCCAACAGCGGTGTAAAATATTTCGTAACCCTTACGGAAAATAATGCAGGGTCGGCCATCGGGCTGGAGTACCAGTTGCTCGATGATTCGCTGCATCCTGATGCAAAATTGGGAAGAGACGGAAACCGGACGCTGGCATCATTGTATGATTTAATAAAAGCGCAAAAAACTTCGCGGTTTATAAAACCACCCGGCAGCTGGAACCTGGGCCGTATCATTGTGTACCCCGACAGTCGGGTGGAGCATTACCTGAATGGAATAAAAGTGCTGGAGTACAAAAGAGGTTCTAAAGAATACCGCGACCTCGTTGCCATCAGCAAGTATAAAATCTGGCAAAATTTCGGCGAAGCCAAACAAGGACATATTCTGCTTCAGGATCATGGCGATGCGGTTAGCTTCAGGAGCATTAAGATCAGGAAACTGAAATAAATATTTTTTCAGACCGAATTTCAGACACACCTAAATTTGTATTCCATATAAACAGAAATAAAAAGTATGAAACCGGTCAAATATCTGTCGCTGTTTTCGGCTGCTTCCTTACTTACAACCCTGATCAGTGCCCAAACCGCCGATGAGATCATTCAAAAACATATCGAAGCCATTGGCGGCAAAGAAACAATCAGCCAGATAAACTCAATGCATATGGAGGTAGAAATTGATGTGATGGGCAACCTGGCTCAGGGCAACGTGTATGTACTTGATGGCAAAGGCCACAAAACCGAAATTAATTTTGGCGGGCAAAATGTAGTAACCTGTATTACTGATAAAGGCGGATGGACGATCAACCCCTTTATGGGAGGAACCGACGCCACGCCTATGCCCGATGCCCAATATAAAGCCGATAAAGACCAGATTTATGCAGGAAGTGTGTTTTTAAATTATGCAGAACGGGGTAGTAAAGCAGAACTGCTGGGAAAAGAGGGAAGCAACTATAAACTGAAACTGACCAGCAGCGAAAATACAGAAACCATCTACTATATCAACGACAGTACATTTTATATTTCCAAAACAGAGTCTGCCAGAGATCTGCAAGGTGTGTCTGCTACCGTTGTATCGGAATTATCTGATTACCGCAAACTGGAATCGGGGCCGGTAATTCCTCATATGATTACCTCAGATACAGGACAATTTACTATTACCATAACCGTAAAAAAGGTGACTTTAAATCCTGAAATCGATGCGAAAATTTTTGAAATGCCGAAATAACAATACCTGTATGTAATCATCAAATAAACTGAATACAGTCATCCTCTGTAGTGTTTACACCTTGGGTTCCCATCCTTTCTGATACTCCCTTTTCCAATACTTCATTGCCTCCTTATCATTCAGTATATGTCCGTTCTTTGGATCGCAGTGCAGCGTACGGCCGGTACGCTGGGCGATATTGGCAAGGTGGCACAGCAATACGCTTTTGTGCCCTTCATCCATCGGCGAGGTGATTTTGGTATTGCCCCGTATGGCCTCCACAAAATTTTCAAAATGGAAAAAATCGAGATTGCCCGTAGCGCTGACTGTATTCGAAGCCTGGTTTCCTGATCTGGATTTTACTTCTTTTACCAGCTTGTTGCCATAGTCATAGATTTTATAATCATCGTTGCCGCCGTTTACCAGTGTTCCTTTATCTCCGTAAATAATAAATCCACGGCCCGCCCCTTCCACCGGAAAAATGTTGCAGCTTCTGCCCTCCCAGGTAATGCTTTTATTATTTCCGAATTCGAACGACACGGTTTGGGTATCGGGCATTTCCCAGTCATCTTTAAAAGCATAGCGGCCTCCGGCCGAAGTAACTTTTGTAGGATAATCCACTCCAAGAAACCATCGGCACATGTCTATTTCATGCGTGCCATTGTTGCATGTTTCGGCGGTACCCCAGTGCCAGAACCAATGCCAGTTGTAATGCACGATGTTGTCCTTGTAATCGCGCCGTGGCGCCGGACCCTGCCATAAATCAAAATCCAGTGTGGGTGGTACAGGAACTTTTTTACCGATGCCAATGCTTTTTCTGTTATTGGCATACCACGCTTTGGCAAAATAAACATTACCGATAATACCGTCTTTTACTTCTTTTACTGCCTGGATGAGGTTGGGCATCGAGCGGCGCTGGTTCCCCATTTGCATATGCAGTTCCGGATATTTGTTCATAGCCTGTATCAGCAGTTCACCTTCGTAGGCATTGTGGCTGCATGGTTTTTCAAGGTACACATGCTTACCATGTGCTGCACCCAGTATGGCAGCGGGAGCATGCCAGTGATCGGGAGCGGCAATAAGCAGGGCATCAAAATCCTTTTTATTTACCAGTTCGCGAATATCTTTGATCACAGCCGGCTTTCTTTCTGCAGCGGCAAAAGGCTTCAGACCGTTGGCAATCGCATTTTCTTCCACATCGCAGATATAGGCCACTTCAACATTGACCAGCCGGGAAAAACATTCGGCAAGATAAGCCCCCCGGCTGTTGACGCCCATTACGGCAACGCGTACTTTACCGGAAGGCGCCTTCTTACCAAATACGGGGAAATGAAGAAAAGTAATGCCGGTTGTTGCCAGTGATACATCCCGGATAAATTTGCGACGATTCATAGCTGAAATTTTAACGCTATTAAAGTTAACAATAGTTCGTCAGCAAAATAGATGCAACCATTATAAAATAGATTCCCGACTTTTGCGTCAAGGTAATTATGACTAAAAAAGAAAGAATAATTGTTTTGCTGCTGGCCTGCATCAATTTTACTCACATTCTTGATTTTATGATCATGATGCCGCTGGGCAATTACCTGATGCCTTTTTTTAAGATTTCGCCGCAAAAATTCAGCGTCCTTGTCGGGGCTTATCCGATTACGGCTTTCTTTTCCGGATTTGCCGCCGCTTTTTTTGTAGATAAGTTTGACCGGAAAAAAGTTTTACTTTTCGCTTACATCGGTTTTTTGGCCGGTACGCTGGCCTGCGGCATGGCTCCCAATTATGGCCTTTTGCTGGCTGCACGGATTCTTACGGGTTTGTTTGGCGGGCTTATCGGGGCTCAGGTGATGTCCATCATTGCCGATCTTTTTGGATACGAAAGAAGAGGCGCAGCGATGGGAGCGGTGATGAGTTCATTTGCCATTGCTTCTACTATCGGTGTTCCGTTCGCTTTATACCTTTCCAATATCTTCAGCTGGCATGCGCCCTTCATTCTTGTAGGCCTGATGGGCTTTGTCATTGTACCGCTGGTAATAAAGTTTGTTCCGGTTATGACCGGACACATGAAAGAAAAAGACGACACTGCACATCGCTTTCAGGCATTGCTGTCGGTAATTGAAAGCCGGGAACAGCGGCTGGCATTGCTTTTTTCCGCATTGGTGATGATGGGCCACTTTCTGATCATCCCGTTTATCAATCCCTATCTTGAATTCAATAAAAATTTTTCAAGGGATTTAACGCCGATGATCTATCTGGTAGGCGGTATTTCTTCTTTTTTCGCTGCGTTTATTCTTGGCAGGTTTTCGGATAAAACAGGTAAGCTGCGGGTGTTTTCATGGTCTGTTGTGTTTTCTTTCTTTATGGTGTGGATTATTACCGATCTTCCCTCCATTCCGTTTTCTGTCGTACTGATCTTTTTTGCCGCCTGGTTTATTGTAGCTACCGGCCGTGCCGTAACCGCACAGGCTATGATCAGCAATGTGGTAAAACCCGAACAACGCGGAAGTTTTCTCAGCTTCAACAGCAGTGTGCAGCAACTGGGCACAGGTATCGCCTCTTTCACTGCCGGATTTATTGTCATTAAGGATAAAGCCGGAAAACTGCAGCACTACCATTGGGTAGGCTATCTCTCCATCTTTGTTTTACTGCTGGGGCTTTTGCTGGGGCGCTATTTATTTTCAGATATGGATAAACGGGAACCCGCTAATTCATAACCCGGTACACCGGGTAGCGCAGGTAGGCGGTTTCGAACCAGGGAGAATTTTCATAAATAAAATTCAACTGAGCTCTTCCGTTTTTTGCAAATGCAGTATCCGCGGCCTTTCGTTGCTCCAGTAGGGTTCTTAATTCCGTATTCGTTTTCAGGTATCCGGCAGCAATATCTTCAAACGCATACGCCGAAAATCCTTCTTTCTGCCCCAGAATACCATCAAAAAAATTCCAGGCAAAATAGGAATCAGCGGCTGTAGGTTCCAGGGTTTCAATCAGAAAACGGTTAGCCGCCTGGTTCATCGGGATATAATAATCTCCTTTACGGAAACTTATTTTCTGTACTGACGTACTTGTTTTCACATCGCTGTTAATGTGATGCATTTCATACTGACGCGGGGCCGTTTTGTACTCTTCAATCCGGTATACTTCTACTTCAATCACCGTATCTTTTTTCAACTGCCGCATCTGTACTTTATTCACTTTTAAAAGATCAATCACCCGCCACCATCCCTGCGGAATGATATAGGCTTTGGGTTTTTTGATAAAATTGCCGGGTTTATAGAAATTATAGAACGGTACTTCCTTTTCATACGGTTTGCTTCTGTCGTAAAACAACCTCGGCATACCCGAAACATCGCTGGGTTTGCGGCCGGCAGTATAGCCTTTGTAAATTCGTTTGTCAAATACGGAACGGTCGAGCGACCAGCTGACCGGGAATTCTGCAGCCGATTTCACGTATTCTTTTGTTCTGCTTCTCAGATTTTTTATTTCTTCACTGTTTGTTGAAGTAAAATCAATAAGGCTTTTCATCAGTTCATACGTAGCCTTCACCCGCTGATCGTATGGCTTCAGCATGTGGGTTTCGGCCACAAAAGAAAACGTGTGCCACAGAGCGGCATAGCCGCTGCTGTACCGGGGTCCTTCAAAAAACTCGGGCCACCCGTTATCCGGCGAATCGCCAAATGCATTTACGTAAGGAATCAGATCATACCCTTTTTCTTTCATGGAGGCATACAGTCCCGGTTCAAATTTTTTATTCATAAACTCTCCCATGACCCCGCCCAGTTTACTATGCTGCGTGCAGATCAGTGTCATCACATGCTGGTAATCGGCCCCGTTGCTTACGTGATTGTCGAGAAAAACGTCGGGGTCGGTTAAATGAAACAGTTCGGCAAATGATTTTGCCTCTCTTGAATCGCATTTGATAAAATCACGATTCAGATCGAGGTTCTGGCTGTTGCCCCGAAAGCCAAACTCTTCCGGGCCATTTTGATCTACCCGGTAATAAGCGCTGCGGTTTAAGCACCCTCCTATATTGTAAACCGGAATAATGGCAAGAACCGTATTATCGGGCAATTTTGTTTTATTGGTTACAATATCTCTTGCCAGCAGTATACTGGCATCAATACCGTCCGGCTCACCGGGATGGATACCGTTCATGATCAGAATAACGCGTTTATTATTCTTCCTGATATTATCAAAATTATAATCACCGTTATTGGCCACCACCACAAGGTGCAGCGGATAGCCTGCATCACCCGGGCCCATCGTAAGCATTTTCACTTTCCCGCTTCGCTCATCCAGCTTTTTCCACCAGTCAATGATTTCAAAATACGTTGGCGTTTGTTTGCCCTGAGACTGTTCAAACTTTGTAGTAATGGTTTGCCCCCCTGCTGCGAGAAAACCGAGAAGACAAACAACCGATAGATTTTTTTTCATACCATTTAATTTTTGCCGGCAGTTCAGGTAAAAATAGAAAAGGCATCTCTTTTCAGGGATGCCTTTTATACAAATTTGGTTACTAAGCTTATTTTGCCAGAGCATTTACTTTTTTGGCCAGCTTGCTTTTTAAATTAGCTGCTTTGTTTTTATGAATTACTCCTCTTTTGGCCAGCTTATCAATCATAGAAGCCACTTTGGGGTATTGTTCAGCCGCGCCTTTTTTGTCCTCCAGTTTTCTCAGGTCGCGTATGGCATTACGGGTGGTTTTACCGTAAAACTTATTCCTTTCTCTGCGCTTGGCCGACTGGCGTACATCTTTAAGGGTAGCTTTGTGATTAGCCATATACTTTTTTTAAGGAGGGCAAAGGTAAGCGCTGCGCTGTGAAACACCAAAAAAGGAAACCCCTTTTTACCACAGCCTTTATAGGCTTTGAAAGCCAGTGTGCCCGATAAAATCGCCCTTTCCGAAAATCTCCTTTTCTGCCGCAAACACCCCTTCTGATTCGGCCAAATTGACCGATATTTGTTGCCCGGATAATTCCGGGTAAAATAGTCCTGCGTTTTTCATGAAAGACTTTTCGTACATCACCAGTTCCTCTCCTGCATTTATTGAAAGCCAGTACCGGGATTATGTAAATAACCCCGAAAGCGTGGATCCTGAGTTCAGAAAATTTTTTGAAGGCTTTGACTTTGCCGTTTCTTATGCCAAAAATGCTGCCGGAGGAAATGGCAGTAAAACCGGAAGTGTGCCAGCCGAAAAAAGCATAAGTGCAGATGGATATGAATGGAAAAAAGAGCTGGGCGTTTACCGCATGATTCTTGGATACCGTAATAAGGGGCACCTGATTGCCAATACCAACCCCATCCGGAAACGGAAAGACCGGGGCGCCAATCTTGATCTTGCCTTTTTTGGTTTTACGGAAGAAGATCTGGACAAAAAATTTAAAGCTGGCTCGTTGATTGGCCTGGGTACTTCATCGCTTCGGGAAATACTGACCCATCTTCAAAAATGCTATGCCGGGCATGTAGGCATCGAATTCAAATACATCAGCAATCAGGCCAAGGTGGATTGGCTTACTAATGAAATGGAGAAACAATTTACCCGGCCCTTACCCCTCGAAAAAAGAAGAAGGATACTGGAAAAACTGAACCAGGCCGTAATGTTTGAAAAGTTTCTTCACACAAAATATGTAGGGCAAAAAAGATTTTCGCTGGAAGGTGGTGAAACGACCATTGCAGCACTTGATGCCATCATTAATACCGCCGCTGATCACGATGTACAGGAAGTGGTAATCGGTATGGCGCACCGCGGCCGGCTGAATGTGCTGGCCAACATTATGGGCAAAACCTATGAACAGATCTTCAGCGAATTTGAAGGAACGGCAAAAGTGGACCAAACCATGGGCAGCGGCGATGTAAAATATCATATGGGCTTCGGAAGCGAAGTAAAAACAAGCGCCGATAAAACCATTTATCTGAAACTGATGCCCAATCCTTCGCACCTCGAAGCGGTAGACCCTGTAGTTGTAGGATTCAGCAGGGCAAAAGCAGATGTACTTTATGCATCTGCCTTTGATAAAATACTTCCGCTACTCATCCATGGCGATGCCTCGATAGCAGGCCAGGGCATTGTGTACGAAGTGTTGCAGATGAGCATCCTGAAAGGATACTATACCGGAGGCACTATTCATTTTGTAATCAATAACCAGATCGGATTCACTACCGATTTTGATGACGCCCGCAGTTCGGACTACTGCACTTCGCTGGCAGCCATGATACAGGCGCCGGTATTGCATGTAAATGGAGACGATCCCGAGGCTGTGGTAAAATGCGTGGAGATCGCCACCCGCTACCGGCAGCAGTTCAACAGCGATGTGTTCATTGATATGGTATGCTACCGCAAACATGGACACAACGAAGGGGATGATCCGAAATTTACCCAGCCGCATTTATACGCTCTGATTGACAAACATCCCGACCCCAGAGAAGTGTACACAAACTTTCTTATCGAAAACGGCGAACCCGATGCAAAAGAACTGGCCAAAGAAATGGAAAAGAAATTTTGGGAAGACCTGCAGGCCAGGCTGGATGGCGTAAAGCAAAAGCCGTTGCCCTATCATTACCAGCAACCAGAAGAATGGTGGCGCCGCCTGCGCAGAGCCACCGCCGAAGACTTTGACGCATCGCCGGTAACCGCAATCAGTGAAGAAAACTTCAGAACGATATTTAATGCACTGATGAAATGGCCCGATGATTTTAAACCGCTGCGCAAAGTGGAAAAACTTTTACAGGATAAAATAAAACTTTTTGAATCGCAGCAAAAAATAGACTGGGCTACCGGTGAATTAATGGCCTACGGAAGCATTTTGCTGGATGGCAATGATGTGCGCATGAGCGGACAGGATGTACGCAGAGGAACGTTTTCGCACCGCCATGCAGTGCTTCGGGATGAAAACACGGATAAAGCCTATAACCGTCTTAGCGCTATTCCGGGCGGAAAATTCAGAATTTATAATTCGCTGCTGAGCGAATACGGTGTGCTGGGTTTTGAATACGGCTATGCGCTGGCCAATCCGCATGCACTGGTTTTATGGGAAGCACAATTCGGAGATTTTTGTAACGGGGCACAAACCATTATTGACCAGTTTATCAGTTCAGGCGAACAGAAATGGAACCGGATGAACGGAATTACGATGCTGCTGCCTCATGGTTACGAAGGCCAGGGGCCCGAGCACAGCAGCGCCAGAATGGAACGCTTTCTCCAAATGTGCGCCGAACTGAATATGGTGGTAACCAACATAACCACTGCCGCCAATTTCTTTCATGCGCTGAGAAGACAACTGGCGTGGCCGTTTCGAAAACCCCTGATCAATTTTTCGCCAAAAGCCAATTTGCGCCACCCGGGATCCTATTCCGATATGGCAGAATTCACCAGTGGCGGTTTCAGGGAAGTGATGGATGACCCTTTTATAAAAAACCCGGCTTCTGTTAATAAGGTTCTGTTCTGTTCAGGCAAAATATACTTTGACCTTGCAGAAAAACAACAGAAAGAAGATATCCAGCATACAGCTATTATCCGGCTGGAACAGCTTTATCCTTTACCACAGAAACAACTCGACAATTTATACAGCAAATACAAAAAAGCAACCTGGTTCTGGGTACAGGAAGAGCCTTTGAACATGGGAGCAGCCGGCTTTCTGCAAATGAATCTGAAGAATATTAATTACGGAGTGATCAGCCGGCAACCGAGCGCCGCCACGGCTACAGGTTTTGCCAAAGTACATGCGCAGGAACAGGCAGAGATTATTGAAACAGCATTTGGTATTTAAACCCCGGCTCCGGAAGAAGAGCCAGGGAAAGAAAATAAATTTGAGTTTCTAAAATTAATTTTAATATCCTCTCTGGGGGAAGAAACAGAGATTATGCTATGATTGACATAAAAGTTCCATCTGTAGGAGAATCCATAAACGAAGTTACGCTTTTAAAATGGGTGAAAAATGACGGCGAATACGTTGAACGCGATGAAGTAATTGCCGAACTGGAAAGCGAGAAAGCCACTTTCGAGGTAAATGCAGAAAAAGCCGGTATGCTCAAACAATCGGCCAAAGAAGGTGATACACTGCAGATAGGCGATCTGCTGGCATCCATTGATGAAACAGCGGCTAAGCCGGAAAGAAACAACCAAAAAACGGAAACGAAAAGCGGAAAAGCGGAAGAGGCGGCAAAAAAAAACGGACAGGAAAAAACCGAAGCCATCGCTTCAGATATCAAAGCAACCCCTGTAGCTGCAGCCATCATCGCAGATAAAAAAGTAGATGTAAAAAAACTAAGCCCGTCCGGGTATTCAGGAAAAATTTTAAAAGACGATGTGCTGGCCGCGCTGACCAGTCCCGGCACGATTCCCGCAAAGCCTTTATTCAGCCGCCATCAGAAAAAAGAAAAAATGAGCAACCTGCGAAAAACGATTTCACGCAGGCTGGTAGAAGCAAAGAATACAACGGCCATGCTCACTACATTTAACGAAGTGAACATGCAGCCGGTAATGGACATACGCAATAAGTACAAAGACAAATTCAAAGAAATACACGGCGTGGGGCTAGGCTTCATGAGCTTTTTTTCCAAAGCCTGTGCATTCGCCCTGCAAGAATGGCCGGCGGTAAATGCCTATATCGAGGGCGACGAGATTCTATACAATGAGTACTGCGACATTTCCATTGCTGTTTCCACCCCGCGTGGACTGACAGTACCCGTGATGCGAAATGTAGAGAGCCTCAGTATGGCAGAAATAGAAAAAAAGGTAGCAGAACTGGCTGTAAAAGCAAGAGACAATAAACTGACGATGGATGAACTGCAGGGCGGAACATTTACCATCACCAACGGAGGGGTGTTTGGCTCTCTGCTCAGTACACCGATTATCAACATCCCGCAAAGCGCTATACTGGGAATGCATAAGATTGAGGAACGGCCCGTTGCGTTGAACGGCCAGGTGGTAGTACGGCCGATGATGTATGTAGCGCTGAGCTATGATCACCGTATCATTGATGGCCGCGAGTCCGTAAGCTTTCTTGTACGTGTAAAAGAATTGCTTGAAAACCCTGAACAACTTTTGTTTGGCAAAGACCCGGTGAAAGCATTGCTTGAGTTGTAAAACCATCTCCTGAAGGTGTATTCAAAATCGGACTAATTTCATACCTGTTCAAATGAATGAAGGAGCTTCATGATTTTTTCAATAACCCCTTTCTGAAGCAAGGGGTTTTATGAGCCGCCATTACTCCCATATCAGTTCAGCCATAAAAATTCTTCAGCAATTCGAAGGGCACGAACCTTTTTCTTCTTTTCTAAAAAAGTTCTTTGCACAAAACAAAAAAATGGGTTCAAAAGACAGGAAACAGATTGCCCATCTTTGTTATTGCTTTTTTCGCTGTGGTCCGCCACATCATGAAGGGCCGTTTCCGGGTACTTTGTCCGGGATAAAAGAAAAAATAGCAGCCGGCCTCTTTCTTTGTTCAAATGAACCAAACGAAATGCTTTCGGTTCTGAAACCCGAATGGAATGAAAAAGCCGCACTTCCGCTAAAGGAAAAACTGTCTTTTATCAACTTTCAGTTATCATCTGTATTTCCCTGGAAAAATGAGCTGAGTGAGGGAATTGACCATGAAAAATACTGCAATTCATTTTTTACCCAACCCGATTTGTTTTTGAGAATCCGGCCCGGGTTTGAAGCGACCGTATGGAATAAACTGGATACTGAAAACCTGGTAACAGTGAAAGCACGAAATAAAAATTATGTGCAGCTTCCGAATTCAACAAAAATCGAGGAGCGGATTCAGGTAGATAAAGAAGCCGTCATCCAGGATTACAGTTCGCAACAAACAGGACAAATTATCAGATCTGAAATTTTAAATCAGAAATCCGAAATCCGTTTATGGGATTGCTGTGCAGGCAGCGGCGGTAAATCGATCATGGTTTATGATATGAATCCCAACATAAACCTGATTGTTTCAGACAAAAGAGAAAGCATTCTTGCCAACCTTAAAAAAAGGTTTGCAAAAGCAGGAATAAGAAAGTATAAAAGCTTTGTTGCCGACCTTTCAACCCGGTTTGAAATCCGGGATCTGAAACCCGAAATTATATTGGCCGACGTTCCCTGCACCGGCAGCGGTACCTGGGGGCGTACACCTGAACAGTTGTATTATTTTGACAGCAGAAGAATTGAGGAGTATGCCTCTTTACAAAAGAAAATAGTTTGCAATGTGATTCCGCATCTGTGCCCCGGCGGTTTGTTCGTCTACATTACCTGCTCTGTATTTAAAAAAGAAAATGAAGAAGTAATCCAGTTCATCAAACAAAAAACCGGACTGAAGTTAAAGCGAATGGAAACGCTGCAAGGTTATGATAAAAAAGCCGATTCAATGTTTATTGCCATCCTTACTGCCTGACGACTTTTAAACTTCTGCGGTGGGTTCCATCATTAAACCGGATAATATACGTTCCGGAATTCAGCTTTGGCGCTACTGGAAACTCAATGCTGTAAATACCGTCTTTTTGAATGCCGATATTTCTTTTTGCCGAAACCAGGCGTCCCCGGCTGTCGTAAAGCAATACATGCGCTGCTCCGTCTTTCTGGGCTTTGAAGTAGAGATAAAATGCATCATCAAAAGGATTGGGAAATGCCTTTATCCAATCGCTGGTAAAAAGATCGGCCCCTTTTCTCAGATTAATGGCGCTGTCTTTACCGGCACTTTTGTATTGAACAAAGTAAATGCCGCCCGGCAGATTACCGAGGTTGTCAAACAGGTGTTCTTTATAATCAAGCGAATCGCAGTTGAAAACAGCACTGTCAAGTTTGGTACCCGCTGCGTTTTTCAGATAAAGTTTTACTTCCCCGGAATTATCGGCTATAAACGCCGCGCTGATCTGATTATCAAAAGGGTTGGGTGTGGCCCGAAACCATCTTGTGCCGCCAAATTGTGTTTGACTTTTTTCCGACTTTAATAAATAAAAGGCCTTACGCATATCGGGAATGCCGTACCCAAAACGTTCATCAGGATTATTATACCTGTGCGCACTTTTCTGCACCGCATCAATAATCTTCCGGTTATTGTACTCCGGAAAAGCCTGCCACAGGCAGGTGATCAGTCCGGCTATATTGGGATTGGAAAAAGAGGTGCCATTTCCAGAAACGGGATTACCTGCCCCGTTTGCAATGATTGTTCCCTGCCCTACCGACACAATATTTGGTTTTACATTTCCGGCAGAATTGGGCCCCCAACTGGAAAAGCCGGCTATGCTTCCCGAAGTGTTTACAGCCCCTACGGCTACCACACTGTCTCCATCAGCCGGGCAGGAAATAAATCGGCGCTGATCGGCCAGTGTGCCATAGTTGCCGGCGCTGTTCAGCACAATCATCCCCTTGCGGGCAGCAAGATTGGCCCCCTTTGTAATCATGGTTGTTTTCCCATCCCGTTGCGAATACGGGTGATCAAATGATGGATCGTCAAAATCCTGATAGCCTAACGATGATGAAATAATATCGCAACCCACACTATCGGCATGTTCAGCACCTACAACCCAAAAATGCTCTTCAATCAGGTATTCGCTGGCCACATCTTCTGTAATAAATAGCCAGAAGTTTGATTTGGGAGCAGTACCTACCATGGTACCGGGGCGGTTGGCAGCAATGGCAGATAAACAATTCATGCCATGCCCGCTGAATCCATCTGTATTGGTCGCATTACGTACAAAATCTCTTTCGCCAAGCACCTGACCATTTAATCTGATACTGTCAAAAGCCGGATTGGTTTTATAACTGGAAAAACCTCCATCCAGTACCGCTATCGTCATTCCCTGTCCTAAAAATCCGCGGTCATGCAAAAACTCTCCGTTATGAATATGTATCTGATTAAAAGTTTGTCCGTAGTTGACGAGTGTACCGGACACCCTTGCAGGCGAAGCAGTTGTTAACGCTTCAATTGTTTCGATCCGGAATTTCCCCTGCGGATCGCTGTTATCTCCCGTTCTTACTCTTGGCGCTACGGATGAAACTGTTTTTACAAAAGGAAAAGACTGAATTCTGGATAATGCCGCAGCATCCGAGGTTTGTATGGCTACCTGATTCATCCACTTCGACCAGTTCAATACCGTAACATTAGCCACACTGCGGATGCTATCGAGATAGCGGGGCGTAATGGGAAGATCGGTACTGTCGGCAGCAATCGCATACTTTGTTCTTCTGTCTATTGCTTTTTGCGATAAGTATGTGGAGGGATTGCTTAAGGTGTGCGGGGTGCCGGCCTTGTCTTTGAACTCGATAATATGCCGGTTATACTGGGCAGTGGCGCAGATACAAAGAAAACAGCTTCCAAAAAGTACAGCTACCAATTTCTTCATCCAATAAGGCTTTTGTGCCAAACCAAAATTAAGGAATTAAAAAAGGAAGGGCTAGTTATTATCTATCATCCACATGGTGATGCCGAAGCCGCACTTATAACCGCCGCCGCTGCCGCCGGTATTGGGCTGGTATTCCCACAAAGTCTGTTCGCGATACACCAGGCCAATGCCTTTTGAATATTTTTCTACACCATATACACGCAGTGCGAAAAGACCGGGATCGGTATTGGGATAATTATTTGATTCGTCATCCTGCTGCACGGTATATACATTGCTGTAGGTTTGGCCTTTTATGGTTTCTGTGGCAGCACTCTCCCCGTCATAAAAATAATCGGTCTCGGAAAGACTTCCGTCAAAACTGTTGAGGGCACAAAGGGCATCATAGGGATCATCGGGATAATACTTGTTTCCTTTCCAGTTAAAGTTTGCCTTTATGGGGAGATGAAGTTTTATTGAACGAAGATTGTTTTCAATTACTTCCACCTGATCGCCAAGCGGAGTGATAAAGTAAGTGCCGTTTGGGGCCCAGGGCTGTGTGCCTGAAGAGTCGCTGATATACCGGATGATCCGGTAGCTGGGGCGGCCCAGGTTATCATTGATTTGGGCATCCACCACATGCTTTACCTGGTATTTGTGTATTTCTTCGGTACGCCCCAGGTTGGTAAACACTAATGAATCGACCCGGTAAGTAATGTATTTACCCACCTCGAGCGGCATGTAGTCCGACAAAGGTTCTGATTGAAATACCTCCGTTTTTTTTGAACAGGAAATAACAAGCGTAATCAGCAGTACGGGAACCGCGGTAAATATGGCTGGACTGATTTTCATACGAATATTTAATTAGTCAGCCGCCTGCTGCGGCTTTTATTCCGGTCGTATGAAATGCCCTAAATAAAACATTTCCGGCTGGTGTGCCTTTTTTGCTCATGGCATTTCATAAGATCATTTTCAGTATTCAGGGATACCAGAAATTCAACGTCTGTTTTAAAGTTTTAGTTAAGCACAAAATAAAAACAAAAAGCGGGAATGAAAACTCCCCGCCTCATAACGGCATCTTTAAAAGTTTATTGCCTTACTATCAACAGCAATAACCAAGAATCCTGAATTACTCCCCTTACAGATTATTAAAGTTGCCCTGGTTCCGGAACCTGAACACCAAACTGAATAATTCCTCCTCCGATCACATCATCGTCTTCATAAAAAACAGCGCTTTGCCCCGGAGCCACGCCTTTGGCTTTTTCATAAAACCGAACTTGTACGGAACCTGAATGGTGCGGAAATAAATTGGATAACGTTCCCTTGTCCTTATACCGGATCTTGGTTACCGCTTCCAGTCCGGGTGTGATGGTATCATACTTGATCAGATTAATTTTGTTTACCCTCATTTCACTTTGATCCAGGTCGTCTTCATCACCCAGCACCACGCTGTTTGTTTCGGGAATGATTTTGGTAACAAAAACAGGCTTGCCAAAGGTAATGCCCAGCCCTTTTCGCTGGCCGATGGTATAAAAAGGATAACCCTTATGCCGGCCCAGTATATTACCATGCTTGTCCACAAAATTTCCGCCATCTACTTTTTCTTCCAGGCCCTGTACTTTTCTTTTTAAAAATCCGCGGTAGTCGTTATCGGGCACAAAGCATATTTCATAGCTTTCATTTTTTTTCGCCAGTTCGGGATAGTTGTAGTCCAATGCCATTTGCCTGATCTCCGTTTTCCGATAAGGCCCCAGCGGCAATAAAGTGCGGCTGAGCAAATCCTGCTGCAGGCCCCACAATACATAGCTCTGATCTTTGATTTCATCCACCGCCTTGCTTATCACATATCTTCCGTTATCGTGCCGCCTGATTTTTGCATAATGCCCGGTAGCAATAAAATCGCAACCCAGCGCATTGGCCCTTTTTAGTAAAGCCCTCCATTTAATATGTGTGTTGCAAAGCACACAAGGGTTGGGGGTACGTCCTGCCAGGTATTCTTCTACAAAATTGTCAATTACAAAATCACCAAATTCTTCCCGGATGTCAAGAATGAAATGAGGAAAGCCGTGCTCCACAGCCGCTTTTCGGGCATCATTAAAACTGTCTATATTACAGCAACCCGTTTCTTTTTTACCCCCTCCGCTGGAGGCATAGTCCCATGTTTTCATGGTAATGCCCACTACTTCATACCCCTGGTCATGAAGCATCAGGGCGGTAACGGTACTGTCAATTCCGCCGCTCATTGCCACCAGTACTTTTCCGTTTTTACTCATGATTAAAAAATGCAAACCGCAAATATACAAACGATTTGACGGTTGCTGAAACCTGCTGAAGGGCTATATGAAAACACGATGTAAATAATTTCAGACAGAACACTTACGGAGTAAAAAGAATGCTGCACTATTTGTGCTTTATGCATTAAGGGTTTTGGATCAGCTTATTCACTATTTGAATGCCCGAACGAAATACTTTATTCTATTTTAATAATTGTTGCCTGCCGCGCTATGATGCTCCATGAATTATCTTTATACAGCCAAACATGGGTAAATCGCCTGCTCACCGTTTTGCCTGAATTGGGCTGTTGTCCCTGCGGCTTAATTATTTCGCCGCCCATTACAACGGCTACATTGTCGTTAAAAGTGATTTTCTCAATGTTTCTTTCAAAAAATAGATAGTTCAGGTTTCCCGACCTGAGGTGGGCTTTTGTTCCCTCCACAGTTCCAACCACATTGGCAGGCGTATTCACTATCATATTCGGCGACCAGATTTTGTCAAACAACAAGGCTGAATCTCCTTTTAATACAGACTCTCTTTCCAGATTTTCCAATCGTTTTATTTCAGCTTCCCGCGGGTCCTGGGCTGTTGCACTGCTTGTGATGCCGGTCAAAAAAATGAAAATGGCAAAATGCCGAAAACTATTTTTCATAATAATGATGTTTTGCTCATTCAAAGCGATTTTAAGATCATAGAGCAAGGAAAAAAAGTAATAAGCAACTTTGACAGATTGGCGATATTCCGTGTTTTGCCCGTTCAGTTCCGCCTATTTCTATCTAAAGATACAAAAGCTAATAGTTAACTCTGCTGTTTGGCTTTATTCGTAGTCTGAAACGGAAGCTGAATAACAAAATGTAACCGGTTGTTTTCGATCTGTCCCGCCACATTTCCAGTGAAAGGTTAGCTGCGGTTAGTCGTCAATTGTATAAGTAAAATGAAATGGTGGAAATAAGCCGCCTGTCTTTTTTAAATATTTCGAAACCGTAATTGACGAAAACTCCCGAATATTTCCTTCTATAACAATCTTTATACTGTCGGCTGCTATTGGTCTGTTATAAGTGCCGCCTATTAATACAGTGGAGTGCTTAGGAATGTCAATCGTGACGGTGTTATAATTTATCTGATTATAGTTTAATCTCAGATTGAGAAATCCTGCGGTTTTATCATTAATTTTCAAAATGGTATCGGCAAACTGAAGCCGAAAACGAGTATCATTATTTTTTAGTTGCTCAATTGGTGAAGTAAACTGGATAATGACTTGAACTGTTTTGTCAGAAAGGTTCACAAAGTAAAAGTCTGCAAAAAAAGAGCAACCGGATAGTGCAGTTGAACACACAACTGGTAAAGTCAGTCGAAATATATTGCGTTTTATCACTGGAAATAATTCAGCTTTTTCATTAAGTGCCTACGTAATTGTCCTGATAAGAATTTAGGATTGCAGGCAAATCTATCGCCGTTAATTCATAAATATACAAGCGTCTGGTATAAATTTTTTATTGACAGTTGTCTTATTTTTCTGTCCGCTGTTTTTAACGATGAAATTCAGGTTCGTTCTAAAATATGTTTAACCCATGGCCGCAGACCGGGCCTGTTATTTACCGGAGGCATTTGTATTACAGATTATGCTCATGAGAAAAAGAACCGGTTTCCGCTCAGCAAAAAAGATTGATCAAAAAAATGGTAATCAGCCGGCCGTACTGCTTTCGCTTTGATGTAATGCTTGGCCTTTCCGTCTGATTCTGTAATTTCCCCGTTTATAATACTACTGTATGAGAAAAATTCTTTTTGCCGTTTGCTTATTGGCCGCTGCCTGTTGTTTGCTATCGCAGGATTTAAAATACTATTTGCCCGATTCAGTTGCGTACAATCCCGCCATCCCCAAACCAAAAGAGGTCATCTATCATGAGGTGGGCGAATGGCATATCACCCACGACCGGCTGGTGAATTATATGCGGGCCATTGCTGCCGCAGCACCGGAAAGAGTAAAAATCGAAACGATGGGTTATACGTATGAAAACCGCCCGCAGCTTTTACTCATCATCACTTCTCCCAAAAACCATCAGCGGCTGGAAGAAATAAGACAGCAGCATATAAAGCTCACCGATCCGGCGCAGTCCTCTTTACTGAATATTGACCATATGCCCGTTGTAGTATGGATCGGCCACTCCATTCATGGCAATGAACCCAGCGGGGCCAATGCCAGTTTACTCAGCGCTTACTATCTTGCTGCAGCACAGGGTAAGCAAATAGATGAACTGCTGGAAAATGTGGTAATTCTTTTCGACCCCTCGTTTAACCCCGACGGGCTGCAGCGCTTTTCCACCTGGACCAACCAGCATAAAAGCAAAACTCCCGTCAGCGATCCCAATTCAAGAGAGTTTAATGAAGTGTGGCCGGGCGGACGGTTCAATCATTACTGGTTTGATTTAAACCGCGACTGGTTGCCGGCCGTGCACATAGAAAGTCAGAACCGTTTAAAATGGTTTCATCTGTGGAAGCCAAATATTCTTACCGATCATCATGAACAGGGAAGCAACGCTACCTTCTTTTTTCAACCGGGTGTACCCTCAAGAGTAAATCCGCTAACCCCCGAAAGAAATCAGGAGCTGACTGCCCGGCTGGGAAAATTTCACGCAGCTTTTCTTGACCGCATCGGCTCGCTGTACTTTACCAAAGAAAGCTATGACGATTTTTATTACGGAAAAGGTTCCACTTATCCTGATGTGAACGGAGGCATAGGAATTTTATTCGAACAGGCTTCTTCGAGAGGGCATGCGCAAGAAACAGCCAACGGTCTTCTTACGTTTCCGTTCACCATTAAAAACCAGTTCATCACTACACTCTCCACTCTGGAGGGGGTAAAAGAACTGAGAAAAGATTTTTTAGAATGGCAGCGGGAATTTTATAAAAAAGCGGTTGCAGAAGCAGCGGCCTCACCGGTAAAAGCCTATGTTTTTGGTGATAAAGACGACCGGGCCAAAACATTTCATTTCGCTGAAATGCTTCACCGCCATAAGATAGAGGTTTACAAACTGAATAATGATATCAAGGCAGGAGGTTTTGATTTCGATAATAATTGCGCTTATATCGTGCCGGCCGGTCAGCCGCAATACAAACTGATCCGCACCATTTTTGAGAAAACACTGAATTATAAAGACAGTCTTTTTTACGACATTACCGCATGGACCATGCCATTGGCTTTTGGTCTTCCGGCTGCTGAGCTGAATGCATCTCAGTTCACCGCTGCACTTACGGGTCAAAAATTTTCTTCTGATCCTTCATTCAAAGGAGAAATTGCTGGTAACAAAAGCGATTACGCTTACCTGTTTGAGTGGGATGATTTTTATGCCCCTGCGGCATTATATGAACTGCTGAAAGCGGATGTTATTGCCAAAGTAGCCACTACTAATTTTGAATTACCTGTAAGCGGCGGCCCGAAAAAGTTTGACTACGGCACTATTCTTATACCGGTAAAAATGCAGAAACAGGATGCCGGCGCACTGGCTTCGCTTTTAAAAAATCTGGCCGAAAAATATTTTTTAAAAATATACGCCGTGCAAACGGGCAGCGTAATTGCAGGCAGCGATCTGGGCAGCAGCCGCTTTATTACTGTTACCCAACCGGCAATCGCCATGATTACCGGTTCGGGCGTTAATGCCACCGATGCAGGTGAAGTATGGCATCTGCTGGATCAGCGTATGAATATTCCGGCTACTCACCTGGAACCTGCGGTTTTTAACCGTACAGAATTGAACAAATACAATACCCTGATTATGGTAGGGGGTAATTATCCCGACCTGAACAAAGACAAACTAAAAGCATGGGTGCAGGCCGGTGGCACACTTATTCTTACAGAAGAAGCAGTAAGCTGGGCGGCACAGAACGGTATCAGTACAGTTAGCTTTAAAAAAATGAGCCCCTCGGTTGACAGTTCAAAAACGATTGCCTATTCGGAAAGAACAGAAATCAGCGGCGCTCAGCAAATGAATGGCGCCATCTTCGGGGCCGATGCGGATCTTTCGCATCCGCTGGCTTATGGATATAATTATAAAACAGTAAGCCTCTTTAAAGCAAACCGGGTATTTCTGGAAAAAAGCAGAAATCCCTTTGCATCGCCCTTTATTTATGGAAACAATCCGTTGCAAAGCGGGTGGCTGAGCCAGCAGAATTATGCAGCGATAAAAAATTCGGCTGCGGTTGTTGTAAATACCGTAGGAAACGGACGGGTTGTTAATATAGCCGACAATCCAAACTTCCGGGCTTTCTGGCTGGGGGGCAGCAAACTTTTTATGAACGCCATTTTTTTCGGACGTATAATAGATGCTGCCAGCGGAAGAACGGAATAAATGTACATGGCAATGCAGTAATTGATTATAAAAGTGAATTTGAGCAAATAATCAATATACACCGCTTTCAGTTATTAAGATGGCTCCAAATCACAGTGTGCAGTTTTTACCACAAAGTAGTATTGGCCGGAAAGAAGGAAACCCCGTACTTTGCTGTTGTTAATACTATTTACGTACGTTAAAAATTTGAGCACTATGATCAAGTTACAAGTAATCGGCAATCTCGGTAAAGACTGTATCGTGAATACAGTGAACGGAAAAAATGTAATCAACTTTACCGTGGCCCATACTGAAAAGTATCGCGACAGCCAGGGCAACAATCAGGAAAAAACAACCTGGGTTGACTGTGCTTACTGGACTGACCGGACAGCCATCTCGCCCTACCTTGTAAAAGGCAAACAGGTTTTTGTGGAAGGTACCCCCGAAGTAAGAACCTTTACCCGGCAGGATGGAACCAGCGGTGCCTCGCTTAGTCTTCGCGTTCGCGAAGTACAGCTACTGGGTGGCCGCGGTGATGGCGGTAGTTTTGTTCAAAATGAACCTTCAGCGGCAAGATCTGAAGTTCCCGCATCCAACGACATAAGTGAGACAGTGGATGATCTTCCTTTCTAACTGATTTAGCTGCATTAAAAAACCCCTTTTAAGGGGTTTTTTCATTATTACAAACCGCCATATTAAATTGAACTGATGAAATATTTTTTTCTTTTTCTCTTTGGAGTGGCGGCCACAAACGCAGATGGCCAACAAAAAGCAGGAGTGGTTAAAACGGATGTTTTGGTAATCGGCGGAGGAACCGGCGGTACCGCCGCTGCCATTCAATGCGCCAGATTGGGAATTAAAACAACCCTGGTAGAGGAAACAAACTGGCTGGGCGGAATGCTTACGGCAGCCGGGGTAAGCTGTACCGATGGAAATGATCAGCTTCCCGGCGGTATGTGGCAAGAATTCCGGCAGGCTTTATATAAACATTACGGAACCAAAAAGCTGAATACAGGCTGGGTAAGCAACACCTGTTTTGAACCACGGGTAGGCGACAGCATTTTCAAGGCATGGGCAGCTCAGGAAAAAAATCTGAAAACCTATTTTAATTACCGTTTTCAAAAACTAAAAAAAGAAAATAATAAAATATCCGGCGCCGGTTTTATAAGTAGCGATGGAGTAAGCGTATTGTGGATTTATGCCGGCATTATTATCGATGGAACCGAACTGGGAGATGTTTTTGCAAAAGCAGGCGCTGCTTATGATCTGGGTATGGATGATCCAAAAGAAAGTGGCGAAAAGCAGGCAAGGAAAAAAAACAGAATTATTCAGGACCTCACCTGGGCAGCCATCCTGAAAGATTATGGCCCCGGTGCAGATAAAACAATTCCAAAACCTGCTGGCTACGATTCTACAAAATATTTCTGCAGCACGGCCGATGCCCCCTGCAAAGGCAAACCATATTTATTTGATACAAAGAAAGTGCTGGACTACGGCAAGCTTCCCCGATCGCCGGGGGCCAATTACGATAAGTATATGCTCAACTGGCCGGCTTTTGGCAACGATTACTATCTGAATGTAGTGGAAGAATCGTCTGAAGAAAGAAGCAGAAAATATGAACAAGCAAAACTGCAAACGCTGGGCTTTCTTTATTTTTTACAAACCCAGCTTGGCCTGAAGCATATCGGTCTGGCCGATGATGAGCTAAATGAAGGAATGGCTGTCATTCCATATAATCGTGAAGGAAGAAGAGTAAGAGGTGTTGTAAGACTAAATATTAACCATCTCAAAACGCCCTACGACTATTCGTTTTACAGAACGGGCATAAGTGCAGGCGACTATCCGGTAGATCATCATCATGCCCGCTATCCGGGAAAAGTTCCGGAAATTGAGTTTCCTGAAATTCCCGCTTTCAATATACCACTGGGTTGTCTTATACCGCAAGGAATTGACCGTTTAATTGTTTGTGAAAAAGGAATATCTGTTACCAACATTGTGAACGGTTCCACCCGCCTGCAGCCGGTCGTTTTATTAACCGGACAGGCAGCGGGTGTATTAGCCGCCCTTTGCATCAGAAAGAAAATACAGCCCCGTGAAATAAATGTAAGAGAAGTACAGCAGGAACTGCTTAAGGCAAAGTGCTGCCTGATGCCTTTTACGGATGTAAAACCGGATGACCCGCATTGGGAAGCGATACAAAAAACGGGGGTTACCGGAATAATTAAAGGAACGGGAAAGCCGGAAGGCTGGGCAAATAAAATGTATTTTTATCCGGATAGTTTGATTACAGATAGTGAACTGAAAAGAGGATTGCAGGATTTTGAAAAATCATTTCCTGAAAATTTTCCTGTCGAAAACAGAAACCTTTCCATTTCAAAAGCCTGGGATATGCTCACTCACCTGCAGCACCATTTACGCACCCCGCCGGGTATACCGGATAAACGCACCTCAACTGCGCTAAATGAATGGAAAGAGATTTTTAAACAAGCCTTTAAACAGGAAAACGTTAATGGAAAAAGGCCGATCACAAGAAAAGAATTAGCAGTACTGATTTCAGCCCTGAATCAGGGTCCTTTTGATGAGCCAATTAATCTGAATGGAACAAGATGACAGGAACAAAAAAGCCCCGGCGAAATTGCCAGGGCTAAATGAATATGGCAGCTACCTACTCTCCCGCATTGTGGTGCAGTACCATCGGCCATGTGGGGCTTAACTTCTCTGTTCGGAATGGGAAGAGGTGAACACCCACGGCAAAACCACCATAAGAATTTGAGATCACAGATTTCAGATTAAAATAAATCTGCCATCAGCAACCTGAAATAAGATTAACATATCGGTGTTGTTAGACAAGTATCTCTGATTCCCTAATCCTCATTTGAGGATAGGATAAAAAAAATTAAAGCGTACGGGCAATTAGTACTACTCGGCTTTGCTGTTACCAGCTTTACACCTGTAGCCTATCAACGTCATCGTCTTTGACGGCCCTTAAAAGTAGACTCATCTTGAGGTAGGTTTCACGCTTAGATGCTTTCAGCGTTTATCCTGTCCGTACATAGCTACTCAGCACTGCACCTGGCGGCACAACTGATACACCAGCGGTACGTACGACCCGGTCCTCTCGTACTAAGGTCATGTCCTCTCAATCTACTGACGCCCACCACAGATAGGGACCGAACTGTCTTGCGACGTTCTGAACCCAGTTCACGTGCCACTTTAATCGGCGAACAGCCGAACCCTTGGGACCTTCTCCAGCCCCAGGATGTGACGAACCGACATCGAGGTGCCAAACCTCCCCGTCGATATGAGCTCTTGGGGGAGATCAGCCTGTTATCCCCGGAGTACCTTTTATCCTTTGAGCGACGGCCCTTCCATGCAGAACCGCCGGATCACTTCAGCCGTGTTTCCACCCTGCTCGGCTTGTGTGCCTCACAGTCAAGCTCCCTTATACTGATACGCTCTGCGTACGATTACCAACCGTACTGAGGGAACCTTTGCAAGCCTCCGTTACTCTTTAGGAGGCGACCACCCCAGTCAAACTACCCACCATGCACTGTTTCCCGTAAGGGATTAGATTCTAAATCAAAGAAGGTTGGTATTTCACCGACCGCTCCACCCTACCTGGCGGCAAGGCTTCAAAGCGTCCCAACTATCCTACACATCCGTAATTCAAAATCAATGCAAAGTTGTAGTGAAGGTTCACGGGGTCTTTCCGTCCCGTGGCGGGTAACCGGCATCTTCACCGATACTACAATTTCACCGGGCTCGTGGAGGAGACAGTGTTCAACTCATTAGACCATTCGTGCAGGTCGGAACTTACCCGACAAGGAATTTCGCTACCTTAGGACCGTTATAGTTACGGCCGCCGTTTACTGGGGCTTCAGTCAGGAGCTTTGCCTTGCGGCGAACACCCTCCCTTAACCTTCCAGCACCGGGCAGGTATCAGGCTCTATACGTCATCTTTCGATTTTGCAGGGCCCTGTGTTTTTGCTAAACAGTTGGTTGAACCATTTCATTGAATCCCGCCGAAGCGGGAACGCTTTATCCCGAAGTTACAGCGTCAATTTGCCTAGTTCCTTCTCCACGGCTCACCCGAGCGCCTTAGAATACTCATCCCGTCTACCTGTGTCGGTTTGCGGTACGGGCTGCTATACTCGCTTTTCTTGGAAGAACTTTCATTACTGCGTCTCACCCGAAGGATCCACTCGGCTATTCCGTCAGCCTATGTAACTAGCATTCTCCGTCACTTTCATTGTATAGCAGGCGCAGGAATATTAACCTGCTTTCCATCAGCTACCCCTTTCGGGTTTGCCTAAGGACCCGTCTAACCCTGATCCGATTAACGTTGATCAGGAACCCTTAGACTTTTGGCGAACAGGTTTTTCACCTGTTTTATCGTTACTTATGCCTACATTTTCTTTTGAAACCGCTCCAGCAATGGTCGCCCATCACCTTCGATGCAGATTTCAATGCTCCCCTACCGATCTGGCCCAAGGCCAGATCATAGAGCTTCGGTTCGTAGTTTGATGCCCGATTATTTTCCGTGCGGGACCTCTCGACCAGTGAGCTGTTACGCACTCTTTAAATGGATGGCTGCTTCCAAGCAAACATCCTGGCTGTCATAGAAGTCCTACCTCGTTTGATCAACTTAACTACGTATTAGGGACCTTAGCTGCTATTCTGGGTTATTTCCCTCTCGGCCCTGGACCTTAGCGCCCAAAGCCTCACTCCCGGTAATATATGTTAGCATTCGGAGTTTGTCAGGGTTTGGTAGGCGGTGAAGCCCCCTAGCCCAGTCAGTAGCTCTACCTCTAACATACTTATAATCCGAGGCTGTTCCTAAAAACATTTCGGGGAGAACGAGCTATCTCTCAGTTTGATTGGCCTTTCACCCCTATCCACAAGTCATCCCATAGCTTTTCAACGCTAATGAGTTCGGTCCTCCATCTCGTTTTACCGGGACTTCAACCTGCTCATGGATAGATCACAAAGTTTCGCGTCTGCCCCCACTGACTGATTCGCCCTGTTTGGACTTGCTTTCGCTACGGCTCCGCTCATATAGAGCTTAACCTCGCCAGTGAGGAGCAACTCGTAGGCTCATTATGCAAAAGGCACGCCGTCATCCATTGCTGGACTCCGACCGCTTGTAGGCACACGGTTTCAGGTACTATTTCACTCCCTTGTTTAGGGTGCTTTTCACCTTTCCCTTACGGTACTGGTTCACTATCGGTCTCTGAGGAGTATTTAGCCTTACCAGATGGTGCTGGCAGATTCAGGCAGGATTCCTCCGGTCCCGCCCTACTCAGGATACTGCTCGTCCTCATCAATTTGCGTTTACGGGGCTATCACCCTCTATGGCTCAGCTTTCCAGAAGATTCAGCTTGATGATGATTTCTAAATGCAGTCCTACAACCCTCTGGCAGCACGCCGCCAGAGTTTAGGCTGTTCCCCTTTCGCTCGCCACTACTCAGGGAATCATTTGATTATTTTCTTTTCCTCCCGGTACTTAGATGTTTCAGTTCCCGGGGTTGGCTTCCGTCTTGCGACGGATGGCATGTCTTCAACATGCCGGGTTTTCCCATTCGGAGATCTGAGGATATAATGCTTGTGTGCAGCTCCCCTCAGCTTATCGCAGCTTACCACGTCCTTCTTCGCCTCTCAGAGCCAAGGCATCCACCATGTGCCCTTAGTTGCTTTAAAAAAATTAGAAATTAGAATTGTTATTCTTGTAGTTTGTTACCCGACCACATTTCTTCCAGACCAACCAAAAAATGGTGTGATTGAAATATATGTGATCGATCCCGCATAAATGCGGGGTTAGATACTCGTCTAACAACTTTCCCAATATGTCAAAGAACTTGCCTTTTATCCCGGACGGGACTAAAGACCTTGCTGATAATCTGGTTGCGAACCACAGGCCTGAAGCCATTATCAAATGATATATATGTAAGAACTGTTCAAACCCTTGAGGAGTTTGGATGTGGAGGATATCGGAATCGAACCGATGACCCCTAGCTTGCAAAGCTAGTGCTCTAAGCCAGCTGAGCTAATCCCCCATGGGGTCATATCAGTCATATCTGTCTTATGAGTCAAAGTAATTGACTTATTTGACTTATTTGACTTACTGACTATTTTGACTTTTTGTAGACCCGACCAGATTTGAACTGGTGACCCCTACATTATCAGTGTAGTGCTCTAACCAGGCTGAGCTACGGATCTATGATTGTAGCCCACTTACCAGCGGGTTTACATTTTCGATATATTTAAAGAACAACAATTGCTTTTCCGAATTGACAGAATTGAAAGTTGAGGGAAACAACAGCCGTAAGTTACAGCTCTAAAAAGGAGGTATTCCAGCCGCACCTTCCGATACGGCTACCTTGTTACGACTTAGCCCCAGTCACCAGTTTTACCCTAGGCGTCTCCTTACGGTTAACGACTTTAGGTACACCCGGCTTCCATGGCTTGACGGGCGGTGTGTGCAAGGTCCGGGAACGTATTCACCGTATCATTGCTGATATACGATTACTAGCGATTCCAGCTTCATGAAGTCGAGTTGCAGACTTCAATCTGAACTGAGAGGCGTTTTTTGGGATTAGCTTCATATCACTATGTTGCAGCCCTTTGTACGCCCCATTGTAGCACGTGTGTAGCCCTGGGCATAAAGGCCATGATGACTTGACATCATCCCCTCCTTCCTCACGTCTTACGACGGCAGTTTCACTAGAGTTCCCAGCGTTACCTGATGGCAACTAGTGATGGGGGTTGCGCTCGTTGCGGGACTTAACCCAACACCTCACGGCACGAGCTGACGACAGCCATGCAGCACCTTACAGTCTGTGTATTGCTACAAAACCAGCTTTCACTGGCGGTCAAACTGCATTCTAGCCCAGGTAAGGTTCCTCGCGTATCATCGAATTAAACCACATGCTCCACCGCTTGTGCGGACCCCCGCCAATTCCTTTGAGTTTCAACCTTGCGGTCGTACTTCCCAGGTGGATCACTTAATGCTTTCGCTCAGACACACACTGTATATCGCGTATGTCGAGTGATCATCGTTTAGGGCGTGGACTACCAGGGTATCTAATCCTGTTTGATCCCCACGCTTTCGTGCCTCAGCGTCAATAATCGTGTAGCCTGCTGCCTTCGCAATAGGTGTTCTATGTCATATCTAAGCATTTCACCGCTACATGACATATTCCGCAAACCTCCACGACATTCAAGACTACCAGTATCCATGGCAGTTCCCGAGTTAAGCTCGGGGATTTCACCACGGACTTGGTAATCCGCCTACGCACCCTTTAAACCCAGTGAATCCGGATAACGCTTGCACCCTCCGTATTACCGCGGCTGCTGGCACGGAGTTAGCCGGTGCTTATTCATCTGGTACCGTCAGACGGGAAAGAATTCCCTTTTTTCTTCCCAGATAAAAGAAGTTTACAATCCAGAGGACCTTCATCCTCCACGCGGCATGGCTGGTTCAGACTTGCGTCCATTGACCAATATTCCTTACTGCTGCCTCCCGTAGGAGTCGGGCCCGTGTCTCAGTGCCCGTGTGACTGGTCGTGCTCTCACACCAGTTACTGATCGCAGGCTTGGTGGGCCGTTACCCCGCCAACTACCTAATCAGGCGCACGCCCATCTTCAAG
>Ga0209172_10000380_pt1 | contig 124491 bp, 130 predicted proteins | sample LarsenN4metaG_FD_184113 | JGI IMG/M metagenome (GOLD analysis project Ga0209172, IMG submission 184113) | Hot spring sediment bacterial and archeal communities from British Columbia, Canada, to study Microbial Dark Matter (Phase II) - Larsen... ... | reverse complement strand
AAAGAAGCAGGCCGCCTGAAGCCTTTGCGGACCCGGGGCGCCCCAGCTTCCGCCCCGGCCCATCCGCCACAAGGAAGCTGACAGTTGACGAGCTACAAAAACACGACAACTTCACGCGCTAGCAACACGCCGCAGCGCAGAAGAGCCGGGGACCACATGGGCCCGGCGGCGGATCAGCCTCCGAGATAGAGGCGCTTGACCTCGGGGTCGGAGAGCAGGGCCCGGCCGGTATCGGCGAACCGGTTGCGACCGAGCTCGAGCACGTAGCCCCGGTCGGCCACCGACAGGGCCTTGGCCGCGTTCTGCTCCACCACCAGGAGGGTATAGCCTACCCCCTTCATCTCGGTGAGCTTGTCGTAGATGAGGGAGACGAACTTGGGCGAAAGGCCGAGCGAGGGCTCGTCGAGCAGGATCAGCTTGGGGTTGGTCATCAGGGCGCGGGCGATCGCCACCATCTGCTGCTCGCCGCCCGACATGGTGCCCGCCTTCTGCTGGCGGCGCTCGGCGAGGATGGGAAACAGGGCGTTGACCCGCTCCAGGGACGCGCGCAGCCTGGCTCGGTCACGCTCGATGTAGGCGCCCATCTCCAGGTTCTCGAGCACCGTCATCTGCGGGAAGACGATGCGCCCCTGCGGCACGTAGGCGAGGCCCAGCGGCAGCACTTGGTCGGCGCGCAGGCCGCCGATGTCGCGCCCGTCGAAGAGGACGCGTCCGGCACGCGGCCGCAGGAGCCCGACGACGGTTTTGAACACGGTGGACTTGCCCGCCCCGTTGGGCCCGATGATGCTCACCATCTCGCCGCGGCGCACGTCGAGAGAGACCCCGTGCAGGATCTCCATCTGGCCATAACCAGCGTAGACGCCCTCAACGCGCAGCAGCGGCAGCTCGCCGCCGCCGGTCGCGGCCGGCGCCCCGGCGGCGCTCCTGTCGGCTTCCTCAGCGCCCAAAGTAGGCCTCTATCACCCGCTCGTTGCCCTGGATCGCCGAGGGCGGCCCCTCGGCGATCTTCTCACCGTAGTCGAGCACATAGATGGTCTCGCACAGCCCCATGACCACCTTCATGTCGTGCTCGACGATGAGGATGGTCTTGCCCTCGTCGCGCAGGCGCGCCATGGCGGCGAGCAGGTCGTTGAGGAGCGTGCGGTTGACCCCCGCCGCCGGCTCGTCGAGCAGGATCAGCTCGGGGTCGGTCATAAGAACCCGAATGAACTCGAGGAGCTTCTGCTGCCCATAGGACAGGTTGCCCGCGTACTCGTCCTTGAGGCGAGTGAGCTTGACGAACTCGAGCAGCTCCTTGGCCCGCGCGCGCGCCTGCTCGATGGGCGCCTCGGTCACGGCCAGGAGGTTCTCGAGGGCGGTGAGCTGGGGAAAGACGCGGATGATCTGGAAGGTGCGGCCGATGCCGCGGCGGGCCACGCGATGGGGCCTGAGGCCGTCGATGCGCCGCCCCTTGAAGCGGATCTCGCCGGCGTCGAGGCGCTCCAGGCCGGTGATGCAGTTGAAGAGCGTGGTCTTGCCCGAGCCATTGGGGCCGATCAGGCCGTGAATCCGGCCAGCGGCGAGCGACAGTGAGCAGCCGTTGACGGCCGTGACGCCGCCGAAGCGCTTGACGGCGTCCCTGACCTCGAGGATGGCAGCGGCGTCGGCCATGTCAGATCGACCGCGGCAGGGGATAGTACTGGCGCAGGATGCCGAGAATGCCGCGCGGCATGATCAGCACCACGGCGACGATGAGCGCCCCGAACAGGGCCTGGTGCACGAACAGGAAGCGAGCCCACACCAGCTCCTGAAGCACGGAGAGCAGCACCGCCCCGATCACCGGCCCCAGCACCGTGCCGGAGCCGCCGAACAGGCACATGATGATCATGGTGATGGTGGTGATGAGCGGGAAGACGCTCAACGGCTCCACGTGACTTGCATACCAGGCGTAGAAGCCGCCGACGATGCCGGGGAAGGCGGCGGACAGAAGGAAGGCATAGAGCTTGAGCCGGGCGGTGTTCATCCCCATGGCCTCGGCGGCGATCTCGTCCTCGCGAATAGAGAGCAGGCGCAGGCCGAAGCGCGAATTGAGTATGAGATAGGTGGTGAGAGTGACCGCAAAGGCGACGCCGGCCATGGCGTAGTAGACGGGCACGATCGCCTCGATCGGCGGCAGCGAGATGCCGGCGCCGCCGCCGGTGAAGCCCTCGAAGTAGGAGACGAGCGCGCGCACGACCTCGTTGAGGCCGAGCATGGAGATGGCGAAGTAGGGGCCCTTGAGGCGCAGGCAGGGATAGCCGATGACGAGAGCGAGCATCATGGCGGGCACGCAGCCGGCCAGGCCTGCCGGCAGCCAGTGCCACCCGGCCTTGGTGATGAGGAGCGCTGCCGTGTAGGTGCCGATGCCGAAAAATGCGACGTGGCCGAAGGAGACGTAGCCGGTGAATCCGGAGATGATGTTCCAGCTGCCGGCGAGCGCGATCCACATGAACACCTGGATCATGAAGCTCACGTGATAGCCCGACAGGACGGCGGGCAGGACGGCCACCAGCGCAAGGACGGGAAGGGCGATGGCAGCCGGCCGCATCAGATGCGCCCTCCGAGCAAGCCCTGCGGGCGCAGCAGCAGGACCAGGACGAGCAGGATGTAGGCCACCACCTCGGTGAGCTGGGCGGTGAGGAAGAGCGAGGCGAGCCCCTCCACCACCCCAAGCAGCAGCCCGCCGAAGAAGGCCCCCGGGTAGTTGCCGGCCCCGCCCAGCACGATCACCAGGAACGACTTGAACACGTAAACCTGGCCCATCTCGGGATAGACCGCGAACATCACCGACACCAGGCTGCCGCCGGCCGCCGCCAGACCGGCACCGAGCCCGAAGGTGACAAGGTCGATGCGGCCCACGTTAATGCCGCACACCTGCGCCACCTCGCGGTGCTGGGAGGTGGCGCGGATGGCCTTGCCGGTGCGCGTCTTGTGCAGGAAGACGAAGGCGAGCGCGGTGATCACCAGCGCCGTGACGAAGCTGATGAGACGGGGCTTGGAGACGGCGATCTGGCCGATCACGAACGACCCGGTCAGGAACTCCACGGAGCGGTAGTCGGCAGTCCACGCCAGCATGGCCATGTTGGCCAGCACGATCGAGATGCCGAAGGTGAGGAGCAGGGAGGAGAGCTCGGGCGCATTGACGACGCGGAATACGAGCAGGCGCTGCAGCACGGCGCCGACCGCGAACAGCACCGGCACCGAGACGAGGATGGAGAGGAACGGGTTGAGGCCGTAGAGGTCGAACAGCCAGAAGGTGACATAGGCGCCGAGCATGAGGAAGGTGCCGTGCGCGACGTTGATGACGCGCATGACGCCGAACACCAGCGACAGGCCGAGGGCGACCAGCGCGTAGAGGCCGCCGACCAGCAGGCCGGACACGACGACCTGCAGGACCATGGTGCCGGTGATGTGCACCTGCATCGACCGGTGCTCCTTCGGGGTGCAGAAAAAGGGCCTCCCCGACGGGAGACCCTTGCGAGCGCTAGCAGCGGTCCGTCACCGCGCGTTCCAGGGCGGAGTGGGAAACGCGGGCTTGCCGTCGGCCACGTTGGCCGGCCACACCGTCACCTTCTTGCCGTTCTGCCACTGGTGCAGGACCATCTTGTGGGCGATCTGGAAACCGCGCTCGTCGACGGCATAGTCGCCGAAGGCGGTGGTCATCTTCAGCTTCAGGAGCTCCTCGCGCAGCTTGTCGGAATCAATCGAGTTGGCCCGCTTGATGGCCTCGGCGAACACCTGGCAGGCGCCGTAGGCGGCCGCCGCGTGATAGGCCGGCTCGCGGTTCCACATTTTCGTGTAGCTCTCGACGAACTCCTTGATGCCGGGATAGGGCAGGTGGCTCTCCCACTGGCTGGAGCCGTAGACGAACTCGGCTGTCTTGCCGAGCAGCTGATAGAACTCCGGCAGGTCGCCGCCGACGGTGACGCCGTACATCTTGGGATTGATGTCGAGCTCCTTCATCTGGCGCGTGGTGGCCACGGCGTCGTCGAAGTAGGAGCCGGCCGCGATCACGTCGGGGTTGAGCGACTTGATCTTGATCAGTATCGGCGTGAAGTCGGTGGTGCCCTTCGGGTAGGCCTCGTGGAACACCACCTGCATGCCCTTCTTCTTGGCGAGCTCAATGGTGCCGCTGGCGGCAGCCTTGGAGAAGAGCGTGTCCTCGTTGATGACGGCGATGGTCTTGAGGCCGCGCTCGACGGCGAGCTCCACCAGCCCCTCGAGGTAGACCTCGGCCGGCGAGATGGTCATGAACAGGTATTTGTAGCCGCGCTCCCAGATCGAGGTGGTGGCGGCAAGCGAGGCCATCATGAGCTTCTTGTACTTCTCGCTGACGGTGGAGGCGGCGTTGGTGACCGGGCTGGAGTAGGGCCCCATCACGAGCTCGACCTTGTCCTCGGTGATGAGCTTCTCGTAGAGCTTGATGGCGGTCGGCGGCTCGGATTTGTCGTCGTAGACGACGAACTTGACCTTCTTGCCGAGCAGCCCGCCCTTGTCGTTGATATCCTTCTCGCACAGGAGGTAACCCTCCTGCGTGTACTTGCCGGGCTTGGCGTAGGTGCCGGTGAGCGAGATCGAGGCGCCGATCCTGAGCTCCTGCGCGGCGGCCGGCGCCGCAAGTCCGAGGAGTGCGAGAGCGGTGAGCGCGGCTCCGAGCTGCACCGTCGCATTGGTCGGGCGTTTCATGAGCTTACCTCCCTTGCCCCGATGGCGGAGCGATTATGACGCATTGTGCACTCGCCGCCGAATACCAGCATCGCGGCGCGGCGGGTGTCAACGTGACAACGCGGAGCGCGGCCGGTTGGCGCCGGAGAGCCCGGCCGCTGCACTGCACACGCAGCGGCCCCCTGTCGGGCCGGCCGTTGCTGGGAGGGCCGATCAGGCGATAGGCTCCCCAGCCGGCACGAACCGGGAGCAGGCAACGATGAAGGGCGTGGTGTTTCTGGGCGATCGCAAGCTGGAGCTGCGGGAGTTCCCCGATCCGGCCCCGGGGCCGCGCGACGTGGTGCTCGAGATCAAGGCGTCGGGCATGTGCGGCAGCGACCTGCACGTCTACCGCGCCTCCTTCAAGCCGGGAGATGCCACGTCGGGCTTCAGGCGCGCCGCCGAGCCGGTGATTGCAGGCCACGAGCCGTGCGGCGTGGTGGCCGCCGTGGGCAGCGCGGTAGCGCCGGAGGAGGCGCGCATCGGCCAGCGGGTGATGGACCACCACTACGCCGGCTGCGGCGGCTGCAAGCACTGCCGCTCCGGCTGGTCGCAGATGTGCCTGGAGGGCGCCACGGTGTTCGGCGCCAGCGGCCACGGCGGCCACGCCAGATACATGAAGGTGCCGGTGAGCACGCTGGTGCCGCTGCCGGACGAGCTGTCCTTCGAGACGGGTGCCGCCATCTCCTGCGGCACCGGCACGGCATATGGTGCCCTGAAGCGGCTCGCTCTGCAGGGAGGCGAGACCGTCGCCGTGTTCGGCCAGGGCCCGGTGGGCCTGTCGGCCACCCAGCTCGCGGTGGCGATGGGAGCGCGGGTGATCGCGCTCGACGTGGCCCCGGAGCGGCGCCGGCTGGCCCGCGAGTTCGGGGCGCACGAGGTGATCGACGCGCGCTCCAACGACCCGGTGGAGGCCATTCGCGACCTGACCCACGGGGAGGGCGCGCACAAGACGCTCGACACCTCGGGCGCAGCGGAGGCGCGCGCCGCCGCCGTGCGGGCAACGCGCGCCTGGGGCATCTGCTGCTTCGTGGGCGAGCGCGGCCAGGTGACGCTCGACGTGAGCCCCGACCTGCTGCGGCGGCAGATCACGCTCGTAGGCTCGTGGACCTTCTCCAAGCAGGGCCAAGCCGAGTGCGCCGAGTTCGTGGCTGACCGCAAGATACCGGTCGACAAGCTCTTCACGCACCGCTGGCGGCTGGAGGAGGCGGCCGAGGCCTACCGCGTGTTCGACACCCAGTCGACGGGCAAGGGCGTGATCCTGCCGTCCTGAGGCTCCCGCTCAGCCCTTCGCCTTGCGCTTCGCCGGCAGCGGCGCATTGAGCATCCAGCGATGGCCGAACGGGTCGGCCAGCATGGCAAAGCGCGCTCCCCAGAACGCATCGTGCGGCTCCATCACCGACTTGCAGCCGGCCTCGACGGCGCGTCGGAAGGTGGTGTTGACGGCTGCCGGCTTGGCCATGTGGATCGCCACCGCCACCGGCGCCGGCTTGTCGCGGCTCGGCGCGTGGACGGCACCCGTCTGCGAGTACTCGGGAAACTCGTCCGACAGCATGACGACGCCGCCCTTGACGGCGATCTCGGCGTGCATCAGCCGCTTGCCGTCCTCGGCCGGCATGCGCATGGTCTCCTTGGCGCCGAAGGCCTTCTTGTAGAAGGCAATTGCATCGGCTGCGCCCTTGACCGTCAGGTATGGCGTGATCGCTGGCATCTCCGGCCGCTCGGCCATGGCAGTCTCCATCGGTTGAGAGTTGCGCCGTGGTGGGCGGACTTTGCGCCCTCGTTCGGACAATCTCGGGGCAGCCGCGGGGTTCCTCGCATCCAAAAGGGCGCTTGACGGCGGCCCCGCCGCCTTCCACATCAGTCCCCGGCGGCTCTGCCGACCGCGGTCCGCCGCAACCCGAGCGGCACGCGCAGCCGCCAGAGATCATGTCCCAAGTCCTACTCGCCAACGAGCCTCTTGTGCGGCTAGCGGCGTTTGCCGGCATCTTCGCCGCCATGGCGGCGTGGGAGGTGCTGGCGCCGCGCCGCCAGCCAAGCCTGGGGCGGCGCGCGCGCTGGCCGGCCAACATCGGCATCGTCGCTCTCGACGCGGCGCTGGTGCGCCTCCTCTTTCCCGTCACAGCGGTGGGTTTGGCGCTGGCGGTGGAGAGCCGCGGCTTCGGCCTGCTCCATGCGCTGGCCCTGCCTGCGTGGGCGGCGGTGGTGCTGGCGGTCCTGGCGCTGGACCTTGCCATCTACCTCCAGCACGTCCTCTTCCATGCCGTGCCGGTGCTGTGGCGGCTGCACCGCATGCACCACAGCGATCAGGACTTCGACGTGACAACGGGAGGCCGCTTCCACCCCGTCGAGATCCTGCTCTCCATGGGCCTCAAGCTCGGCCTGATCGTGGCGCTCGGCACGCCCGCGCTGGCGGTGCTGGCGTTCGAGGTGCTGCTCAACGCCACGTCCATGTTCAACCATTCCAACGTGCGCATCCCCCCGGGGCTGGACCGCGTGCTGCGCTGGATCGTAGTGACGCCCGATATGCACCGCGTGCACCACTCGATCGTGGCGCGCGAGACCAACAGCAATTTCGGTTTCAATCTGCCCTGGTGGGACCGCCTGTTCGGCACCTACCGCCCTGAGCCCGAGGCGGGTCAGGAGGCGATGACGATCGGCATCGAGCAGTTCCGACGGCCCGGCGAGCAGCGCCTGGACCGGATGCTGACACAGCCCTTCCGGGAGGACGACACGCGCTATGCCCTCGACCGCCGGGAAGCTTGACGCCTACCGCCTCCCGCGCGCCTTGACCGCGCGGTAGCGCTCAAAGGAGATCTCGGCGCTGGCGTAGGCCTCCTGCAGCTCGACGCTCCAATAGCGCAGGTCGGGCAGCATGATGGGCTCGCCGGTGACGGCGCAGCGCACGAAGTCCCCCGGCGAGAGCACCTGGAACTCCCCGTCGAGGAAGCGCAGCCTAGCTTCGCCCTTGAGGCCGAGCAGCCTTTCAAACCGGTTCATTCTCGTCCAACCCTCGGCCCCGTAGGGCAAAAGCGGAGCGGAGCATAGCGATGCGGCCAGCTCCGCGCCAGTGCCCCAGCCGTCCCGCCCGGTGCTTCAGAACAGTGACCCCTGGCTGCCGCTCTGCGGGCCGGGTTTGCGGTGGGGCGACGGCGCGGCAGCCGGTCGCGCGGCGGACTCGCGGCGCCGAGCCCCACCCCCGCCCAGGGCCTGCGCATCGACGCGCCCGTCGGCGAACTCAATGTCGAGGTGCTGGCCGGGGACGACGTCGGCGGCCACCCGCAGAGGTCGCCCCTCGCTGTCGCGCACCAGCGCGTAGCCCCGCTGCAGCACGCCCTGGTAGCTCAGCGAGGCAAGCAGCTTGACGGAGGCATCAAGGTGCCGCCGGCGCTCGGCCACCTGTGTCCGCAGGCACCGGCGGGCACGATGCCCCAGCAGCTCCAGGCGCTCGGCGCAGCGCGCGACACGGTCGGCGATCGCCTGGGGAGAGAGCCGTCCGGCCGCACGCTCCAGCCTGGCGCGCCGCGGCCCTGTGGTGCGCGCCAGCGAGGCGGCAGCGCGCCGGCCCAGCGCTTCCAGCCGGTCGTGGATGCGCACCAGCCGCGCCTCCAGCAAGCGCGGCTGCAAACGGGCGGCCGAGCGCGCCAAGCGCATGCCGTGGGCGCGGGTGTTGGCGAGGAGCGCGCGTCCGAGGCGCCGCTCGAAGTCGTCAAAGCGCTGGCGCGGGAGCGCGAGCAGGTCACCCCGGCGCGGCAGGCCGCGGGCGGCAGCGCGCAGGTGGGCGCGCATGCCCTCAAGAGAGCGGCGGACAGCAGCGGCGAGCCGCAGCCCAAGCTTGCCGCATTGCTCGGTGAGCTCGGCGTACTTGGGCACCGCCCACTCGGCGGCCTTGGTGGGGGTGGGGGCGCGGGCGTCGGCGACGAGGTCGATCAGGGTCCAGTCGGTCTCGTGGCCGACGGCGGAGATGACCGGAATGGCGCTCTCGGCCACCGCCCGCACGATCAGCTCGTCGTTGAACCCCCACAGGTCCTCGAGGCTGCCGCCGCCGCGGGCGACGATGAGGACGTCGGGACGCGGCAGGCGGCCGCCGGGAGCGAGCGCGTTGAAGCCGCGGATGGCGGCCGCCACCTCCGGCGCGCACGTCTCGCCCTGCACGCGCACGGGCCACAGTACGACGTGGGCGGGGAAGCGCTCCTCGAAGCCGTGCAGCATGTCGCGGATGACGGCCCCGGTGGGGGAGGTGACGATGCCGACGACCCGTGGCAGGTAGGGGAGCTTTTTCTTGCGCCTGTCGTCGAACAGGCCTTCCGCGGCGAGCCTTCGCTTGCGCTCCTCGAGGAGAGCCATCAGCGCGCCGACGCCCGCCGGCTCCAGGGCGTCGATGACGATCTGATACTTGGAGGAGCCGGGATAGGTGGTGATGCGGCCGGTGGCGATGACCTCGAGGCCCTCCACCGGCTTGACCTTGAGACCCTGGACCGTGGTGCGCCAGATCACTGCCTCGATCTTGGCCTTGTCGTCCTTGAGCGCAAAGTAGCAGTGGCCGGAAGAGTGGGCGCCGCGGAACCCGGAGATCTCGCCCTTCAGGCGCACATAGCCGTACGCGCCCTCAAGCGTGCGCTTGATGGCGGCGGACAGCTCCGACACCGAGTACTCGGGCAGGTTGGCGCCCACCCTGCCGTTCTCGCGCTGTGCGCGCACCGGCTCGGTCAACGGCTTGCCTCCGGCTTTCTACCGCATCGCTTCGATGATACATGAGGAGCGGCGCGCGAGGCCAATTCGCAGCCGGCTTTCCAGAGCTTTTGCGGGGTCTTGGTCGATGAACGTCCTCCTCATCGGTTCCGGCGGCCGCGAGCATGCGCTGGCCTGGGCGATTGCGGCCAGCCCGCTGCTCGACAAGCTCTACTGCGCCCCGGGCAACGCCGGCATTGCCGAGGTGGCGGAGTGCGTGCCGCTGGACGCCGCCGACCACGCCGGGGTCGTCCGCTTCTGCCGCGATCGCGCCATCGGGCTCGTGGTGGTGGGCCCCGAGGCGCCGCTGGTGGCCGGCATCGCCGACGATCTTGCCGCCGCCGGCATCAAGGTATTTGGCCCTTCCCGAGCCGCTGCGCAACTGGAGGGCTCCAAGGGGTTCACCAAGGACCTGTGCCGCGAGCACGCAATTCCCACGGCCGCCTACGGCCGCTTCGCCGATGCGGCCGCGGCCAAGGCCTATCTCGCCCGGCAAAAGCTGCCGATCGTAGTCAAGGCGGACGGGCTGGCGGCCGGCAAGGGGGTGGTGGTGGCCGCGACCATGGAGGAGGCGCAGGGTGCGGTCGATGCCTGCTTCGCGGGAGCGTTCGGCGCAGCCGGCGCCGAGATCGTCATCGAGGAGTTCCTGGAGGGCGAGGAGGCGAGCTTCTTTGCCCTGGTCGATGGCCGCCACGCGCTGCCTCTGGCCACCGCGCAGGACCACAAGCGCGTCGGCGACGGCGACACGGGGCCCAACACCGGCGGCATGGGGGCCTACTCGCCGGCAGCGGTGATGACCCCGCAGATGACGGCAAGGGTGATGGACGAGATCATCACCCCGACGGTGCGTGCCATGGCCGCGCGCGGCACCCCATACAAGGGTGTGCTCTACCTCGGCGTGATGATCACCGAGGACGGACCCAAGCTCTACGAGTACAACGTGCGCTTCGGCGACCCCGAGTGCCAGGTGCTGATGATGCGCCTGAAATCCGATCTCCTGCCGGCCCTGCTCGCCACCGTCGACGGCGTGCTGGAAAGCTTCGACCTGCGCTGGCACGAGGAGGCGGCGCTGACGGTGGTGATGGCCTCCAGGGGCTATCCCGGCGACTACGCCAAGGGCACGCCCATCGCCGGCCTGGAGCGGGCGCGCGCGGTGCCGGGCGTCGAGGTATTCCACGCCGGGACCCGCCGCGAGGACGGCCGCCTCGTGGCAGTCGGCGGGCGCGTCCTGTGCGTGACCGCGCGTGGCAGGAGCGTGAGCGAGGCCCAGGGCCGCGCCTACGAGGCCGTGCGCGCCATCGACTGGCCCGGCGGCTTCTACCGCAGCGACATCGGATGGCGGGCGATCGCACGGGAGCGGGCGGGGAGATGAGCACGGCCGACGACCTGTTTGCGGGGTTCGCCTCGCGCCGCGTCGCCACCGGCGGCGCCGAGATCTTCCTGCGCAGTGGCGGGGAGGGGCCGCCGCTGCTGCTGCTGCACGGCTACCCCCAGACGCACGCGTGCTGGCACAAGGTGGCGCGGGAGCTCGCCCGCCATTGCACGGTGGTGGCCATGGACCTGCGCGGGTACGGGGCGAGCTCCGCCCCGCCAGGCGATACCGAGCACTGGACCTACTCCAAGCGCGCCATGGCAGAGGACTGCCTCGAGGTCATGCGCGCATTGGGCCACCGGCGGTTCATGGTGGCGGGCCACGATCGCGGCGGCCGCGTCGCCTATCGCCTGGCGCTGGACCACCCCGAGGCGGTGAGTGCGCTGATCCCGGTCGATATCCTGCCCACCGCCGAGGTGTGGCGGGGCACGACAGCGGAACGCGCCGTCCGTTCCTACCATTGGGGCTTCCTGGCGCAACCCCATCCGCTGCCCGAGAGGCTGATCGGCCACGATCCGGTCTACTACCTCGAGCACACGCTGGCGAGCTGGGCAGGCACCCGCGACCTGTCGCCGTTCTCGGCCGGGGCGCTGGCGCAATACCGGGCCCTGCTGCAGGAACCGGCGCGGCTGCACGCGGTGTGCGAGGACTACCGCGCCGGCGCCGGCATAGACCGGCAGCTCGACGACGCCGACGTGGCCGCCGGGCGGCGCATCGTCTGCCCCACCTTCGTGCTGTGGGGCACCGACTACCTGGGCCGCGGCGGCGACGATCCGCTCCTGGTGTGGCGGCGCTGGTGTGAGACCGTGACGGGCGCGGCCGTGCGCTCCGGGCATTTCCTGGCCGAGGAGAACCCCGAGGAGACGCTGGCGGCGCTGCTCCCCTTCCTCTCCGCGCTGCGGCAGGGCAGGGCCGGAGAGGCGCCATGAAGCACGCCGGCAGGGCCCTGCAGGCCAAGAAGACGATGCTGCCGGCGGCGCGGCCGAGCATCGCCCTGGCGCTGGGCGGCGGCGGCGCGCGGGGGCTCGCCCATATCCTGATGCTCGAGGTGTTCGACGAGCTCGGCCTCAAGCCCAAGATCATCGCCGGAACCTCGATCGGCGCCGTGTTCGGCGCCGCCTACGCCTCGGGCCTCTCCGCCCGCCTCATCCGCGCCCACACCGAGGAGACGCTGAGCCAGCGCTTCGACTTCCTGCGCCAGCTGATGTCGGCGCGCTCCGAGCCGGTGCTCAAGATCTTCAATATCCTCCCCATCCGCTCGGCCTTGCTCAATCCCGACCTGCTGCTCGAATACCTGCTGCCCACCCGCATGGCGCGCGATTTCGCGAGCCTTACCGTCCCCCTGCGCGTGGTGGCCACCGACTACTACGGCCAGTCGCAGGTGATACTGAAGGAGGGGGACCTGCGCCGAGCCATCGCCGCCAGCATCGCCCTTCCCGCGCTGTTCACCCCGGTGACCATCGACGGGCGCATGTACATGGATGGCGGCCTCGTCAATCCGCTGCCCTTCGATGTGCTCGAGGGCGAGGCCGACATAACCGTGGCGGTCGACGTGAGCGGCGCCCCTACCGTCCCGGGCAAGCGCCCGCACCCCACCGCCTTCGCCGCCCTGATGTCGTCCGTGCAGATCCTGCAGCGCGCGATCGTGCGCGAGAAGCTCAAGGCGCGCCAGCCCGACGTCTACGTCGACGTCGAGGTGGACGAGTTCTACGTGCTCGATTTCCACCGCTTCCGCCAGATCCTGGAGGCAGCCGCGCCGGCCAAGGAGCAGCTGCGCCGGCAGCTCACCCGCGTGCTCACCAGCCAGACGGTGGAGACCCTGCCTGCGGCGGCCGAGCAGCCTCCCCCGGCGCGGCCCTCCCGCCGGCGCCGCCTGCCCGGCATCGAGGGGCTGTCGCGGAGGCGTAAGACATGAGCGCGGCCGGCCCCGGCGGGCCGTGCGGGGCGGGCGCCGGCCCCCGCATCGGCCTGGCGCTCGGCGGCGGATCGGCACGGGGGCTCGCCCATGTCCTGATGCTGGAGGCCTTCGACGAGCTGGGGGTGAGGCCGGCCGCGATCGCGGGCACGTCCATGGGGGCAATCTGCGGGGCAGCCTATGCCGCCGGCCTTTCGGGGGCGGAGCTGCGGGCCGAGCTGCTCGCCATGCTCGGCAACCGCGCCCAATTCGTGAAGCGGATGGCCGGCAAGCTGCGCGGAGGGCTCTCCACCCTTTGGAGCCCCCGCCGGCCGAGCGTCGTCGACAATGTAACGCTGTTCGAGATGCTGATGCCCGCCGCCATGCGCTGCGACTTCGCCGCCCTCAGGATCCCGTTCCTGGCGGTGGCGACGGACTTCTATGGCATCGAGCAGGTGGTGCTCGACCGCGGCCCCCTGATCCCGGCCCTGGCGGCAAGCTCGGCGCTGCCGAGCCTGGCCCGGCCGGTGGTGCTCGGCGGGCGCCTGCTGATCGACGGGGGCTACGTGAACCCGGTCCCCTACGACATCCTGTCGGATCGCTGCGACCTGACGGTGGCGGTCGACGTGACCGGCGACACCAAGCGGCGGCCCGGCGCCCGGCTGCCGGGCACCCTCGAGCTGCTGACCGGGGCCACGCAGATCCTGTTCCACTCGATCACGCGCGAGAAGCTGAAGTCCACGGCGCCGGGCATCCTGATCAGGCCGGAGGTGGGCGGCTTCGGCGCGCTCGAGTATTTCCGCATCGGCGAGATCCTGGCCGCTGCGGAGCCGGCCAAAGATCGGCTGAAACGTGAGCTTTCGCAGAAGATTAACAAGTTGGGTTAAGATTTCCACAACAGTTTTGCGACGCCGCCCGGGATCCGGCTCGACCTTTGCCACATTGTATGTGCTACACGCTCGCGCGTTAACCTTGTGTCCGCCACATTCGCACGGGGGGCGCCGAAGTGGCTCGCGCAGGCAGCGACGGCTTTCGCATCGACCTCGACCTCGAGCATGCGCGGCGTGAGGGCGAGCGCGTGCGCGACATGCTGCGCGCGCTCCGGCGCCGGCACGACCTGTCGCGCTTCGAGTACACGCGGATCGTGCGCATCATGCCCGGCGGCGACACGTTCAGCCATCCCATGCTGACGCTCGGCAACCGCTTCGCCGAGAACGAGGACCTGCTGCTGTCGACCTATCTGCACGAGCAGATGCACTGGTACCTGTGGCATCTCGGCACGCCCGAGCGCGACCCCGTGGCGCCCTTCTTCGACGAGCTGGTGCGGCGGTACCCCGAGGCCCCCACCGAGCTGCCGGACGGCGCCCGCAACTACGAGTCCACCTACCTGCACCTTGTCATCAACTGGCTGGAGGTGGCCGCCACGGCCGAGTTCATCGGCCGACCCCGGGCAGTAGCCGTGGCCGAGGCGCAGCGCACCTACCGCTGGATCTACCGCACGGTGCTGAAGGACTGGGACCTGCTGCAGGAGCTCTACGAGCGTTACGGCCTCTTGCCGATCCGCAGCGCGCCCGAGCTGCTCGCGGAGAGCGCCAGGGCCGCCAAGCGGGCCCTCAACGGCGGGCCGCGAAGAAGGCCCACAACAGCCGCGCGGCAGCCTGCTCCGAGATCCCGCCGTAGACCTGCGGCGCGTGGTGGCAGGTCGGCTGGCTGAAGAACCGGGCCCCGTGCTCCACCCCGCCGCCCTTGGGGTCGGCGGCGCCGAAGTAGAGGCGGCGGATGCGGGCAAACGAGACGGCGGCCGCGCACATGGCGCAGGGCTCGAGCGTGACGTAGAGGTCGGCGCCATCGAGCCGCTCGGAGCCCTGTCGGCGGCACGCCTCGCGGATGGCCAGCATCTCGGCATGGGCGGTGGGATCGGCGAGCTCGCGCATGCGGTTGCCGGCCCGAGCGAGGATGCGGCCGTCTGCGGCAGCTACGACCGCGCCCACTGGCACCTCGCCGCGCGCGGCGGCGGCCTCGGCCTCGGCCAGGGCCGCCTGCATGGGACCTGCGGACGGGGTGCTCATAGATGCTGTCCTTGGCCGCCGCCCTGCCGGGGCATGCGGCACTCGCCTCGATATTGCCTTGCGGCGGCGTCAGATGAAGTAGTCGAGGCTGGGGCAGGTGTCCAATGGGACGGTTGCCATGGCATGGGTGCGGGCATGTTGAGACGACGCCTCAGGAGCGCGCTGTTCATCGACTTCGAGAACGTCGGCCACCGCGGCCTGGCCGACACGATCCCCAACTGGATCAGCTGGATCGAGCAGGGCGAGTTCGACGAAGACCGCAGGAAGCGGCGCCTGCTGGTGAAGCGGGTGTACTGGAACTCGGCGGCCGAGCAGTACAAGGACCGCTTCAAGAAGGGAGGCTTCGTGCCGGTCCTGTGCGAGAAGTTCGCCGGCCTCAAGAACGGCGCCGACATTAGCATGGCGCTCGACATCATGGACACGGCGCGCACCCAGCCGCGCATCCGCGAGTTCATCCTGGTCACCAAGGACTCCGACTTCATACCCGTGATCCGGCGGCTGACCGAGCAGGCCAAGCAGACCGCGGTGCTCGTCGACGAGAACAACCCGCGAGTGCACACCACCTACCGCCAGCACGCCGACATCGTCATTCCGATCCGGAAGTTCCGCGAGGCCACGACGTTCCAGCCGCCGCAGCCGCGCAGGCTGCTGCGAAGGGCGGTGGCCCGGCTCGGAGCCGAGGTCAACGACGCCTGGCGGGCCTGGTCGAAGTCGCGCCGCGAGCGCGCCCGCGCCAGGAAGGAGGCCAAGGCCGCCTCCGAGCGGTTCGACCTGGCGGTCCTGCATGCGATCCGGGCAACGCAGGGCAACCCCGGCCAGCCGACCGCACGGCGACGCATCGAGCGCGAGCTGGCCAAGATCCCCGGCTTCACGACGAGCGGACCCGACGCCTACCTCGGATCGGGAAGCTATCGCGCGCTTATGGAGGAGGTGGCCAAGCGCACCGACCGCATCAAGGTGGTGGGAGACGCAAGCGGCGGCATCTCGGTCTCCTACACCCCGCGGGACGAGGAGTAGAGGGGCCCCGGCTCGTTTGGGGCAGCCGGGACGCCGGACCCATTGGCGGCTTGTTGCAAACCCGTCTAGACATCTCCCCATGCAGGAGACCTCCAGGGGTCGAAAGCGGGGCGCGCCGAGGAGAGAGGTCGCGGCGGCCGGCCCCATGCGCATCGCCAAGGCGCTCGCGCGTGCCGGCCTGTGCTCGCGGCGCGAGGCCGAGCGTTGGATCGCCGCGGGCCGCGTGTCGGTCAACGGCGAGGTGCTGGCAAGCCCCGCCCGCGACGTGGGGCCCGGCGACCGCATCCTGGTCGACGGCGAGGAGCTGCCCGCCCCCGAGCCGCCGCGGCTGTGGCGCTACCACAAGCCAAGGGGCCTCGTGACCACCCATCGCGATCCGGAGGGCCGCCCGACCGTGTTCGAGAAGCTCCCGGCTCACCTGCCGCGGGTGATCTCCATCGGCCGGCTCGACTTCAACACCGAGGGCCTGCTGCTCCTCAGCAACGACGGGGCCCTCGCCCGCCACCTAGAGCTGCCGGCCACGGGCTGGCTCCGGCGCTACCGCGTGCGCGCCCATGGCACGGTGGCGCAAGCCGAGCTCGACGCGCTCAAGGCAGGCATCGAGATCGACGGCGTGCGCTACGGCCCGATTGAGGCCACCCTCGACAAGGTGCAGGGCAGCAACGTGTGGCTGTCGATCGGCCTGCGCGAGGGCAAGAACAGGGAGGTGCGCACCGTGCTCGAGCGGCTGGGGCTCACCGTCAACCGGCTGATCCGCGTCTCCTTCGGCCCCTTCCAGCTGCTCGACCTCGAGCCCGGCGCGGTCGAGCACGTGCCCCGCCGCGTGCTGATTGACCAGCTGGGGCAGCGGGCGGCCCGCGCGCTGGGCCTGCTCGAGGAGGAAGGGGGCGGCCAGGCGCGGCAGCGGCGGCCCGCCGCAGGGGAGCGCCAGTGAGGATCGTCGGCGGCAGATTCCGCGGCCGGCCGCTGGCCGCCCCCGCCGACGACCGCATCAGGCCAACCTCAGACCGCGTGCGCGAGGCGGTGTTCAACATTCTCGCTCACGCTATAGCCGGCTTCTCGCTGGAAGGGGCGAGAGCGCTCGACCTGTTCGCAGGAACCGGGGCGCTGGGGCTCGAGGCCCTGTCGCGCGGGGCGGCCTTCTGCCTGTTCGTGGAGGAGGAGGCGGCGGCGCGCGCCCTGATCCGGCGCAACGTCGAGGCGCTGGGGCTCACCGGCGTGACCAAGATCTTCCGCCGCGACGCCACCGATCTGGGTCCCGCCGGCAACCGTGGCGGGTTCACCCTCGCCTTCCTCGACCCGCCCTACGGGCGCGGCCTGGCCGAGCGCGCGCTGGCCTCGGCCGCCGCGGGCGGCTGGCTCGCCGATGGCGCCCTTGCCGTGGTCGAGGAACGCAAGGGGACGGCCCTCGCCCTGCCACCCGGCTTCGCCAAGCTCGACGAGCGCGCCTGGGGCGACACGCAGGCGCTGTTTGTGCGCTTTGCGGCGGGAGAGCGGAGCGGCCAGGCGTGAGCGCGGCGATGCCCCTGCCCGGTGCTGCAGCGCGGCCGCACTACCGGCGGTGCTGAGCTTCTCGGCGGTGGTCGAGATCACCACTGAGAACCTCATGGCCGTGCACGCCTTCACACCGCCGATGACGCTGCCGGTGCAGACGGCCGCCGCCGCCGCCGGCCTCGTCCCCGCCTATGCCTTCGATCCCGCGCTGGCGCCGGCTATGGGCGTGGTGATCGCCGGGTGATGCTCATCTTCTACGGCGCGGCGCGCCTGAGCGCGAAGCCCGCGGGGGCGCGCTGGCCGGGCGGGCGCGGAGGCGATACTGTCGCGGCGATGACACGGGACAGAACCGGCACAGGCGGCTCGACGAGCTTCGGCTTCCGCGAGGTGGAGGCAGGCATGCGCCAGCGCCTCGTCAACGAGGTGTTCGCCACCGTCGCCGGCCGGTACGACCTCATGAACGACCTGATGTCGGGCGGCCTGCACCGGCTGTGGAAGGACGACCTGGTGGCCTGGCTCGCCCCCCCGCGGTCGGCGCGCCGCTTCGACCTGATCGACGTGGCGGGCGGCACCGGCGACGTCACCCGGCGCGTGCTGGAGGCGGGCGGGGCCGGCTGCCGCGCCCTGCTCGTCGACATCTCCCCCGAGATGGTGGCGGTGGGCCGCAGGCGCCTCGCCGAGGCGGGTCTCGGTGCGCGGGTGGCCTTCGCCATCGGCAACGCCGAGGCGCTGCCCTTCGCCGACCGAACGTTCGACGCCTACACCATCGCCTTCGGCATCCGCAACGTCACGCGCATCGACCGCGCGCTTGCGGAGGCCTTCCGCGTGCTCAAGACCGGCGGGCGCTTCCTGTGCCTGGAGTTCTCCGCCTGCGAGGTGCCGCTGCTCGACCGGCTCTACGACTTCCACTCCTTCGAGGTGATCCCGCGCCTCGGTGCGCTGGCAGCGGGCTCGGCCGAGCCCTACCGCTATCTCGTCGAGAGCATCCGCAGGTTCCCCACCCAGGAGCCCTTCGCCGACATGATCCGGGCGGCGGGCTTCTCGCGCGTGGCCTGGCGCAACCTCACGGGCGGGATCGCCGCGATTCATTCGGGGTGGCGGATCTGATGGCGCATGGACGCGACAACATGAAGCTCTACTTCTCCGACACCCAGCTTGCGCACGCGCCCCGTCAGTACATGGTGCACGGGCGCATCGTCGATCCCTTCGAGAACCCCGATCGGGCAGCCGTGCTAATCGAGGCGCTGGAGGGCGTGGGGCTGGAACGTGCCGAGCCGCGGGACCTGGGCCGCGGCCCAATCCTGGCCGTGCACGCGGGCCACTACCTGGCCTTCCTGGAGGAGGCCTACGCCCGATTCATGGAGCTGCCCAACCACGGGCCGGAGGCGCTGCCCAACGTGCATCCCTACCGCGGCGCCTCGCCAGCCTTCGGCGACCGCGGGCCCCCGCGCGTCAGCGGCATCATCGGCCGGGCCGGCTGGTACATGGGCGACCTCTCCTGCGCCATCATGGAGGGCACCTTCCGCGCCGCCTATGCCTCGGCGCAGGCGGCGATCGCAGGGGCGGAGGAGGTGCTGGCGGGGGCACAGGCCGCCTTCTCGCTGTGCCGGCCGCCGGGCCATCACGCCTACGCGGACCGCTGCTCGGGCTTCTGCTACCTCAACAACGCGGCCATTGCCGCCGAGGTTCTGCGCCGGGGCTTTGCCCGCGTCGCCATTCTCGACTTCGATACCCACCACGGCGACGGTACCCAGGCGATCTTCTACGCCCGCGGCGACGTCCTCTACGGCTCGGTGCACACGGACCCGTCGGCCTACTACCCCCATTTCGCCGGCTACGCCGACGAGAGAGGCGCCGGCGCGGGCGAAGGAGCCAATCTCAACCTGCCGCTGCCACAGGGAGCGGATGACGCCGCCTTTCTGGCCGCCAATGCCCAGCTGGCCGAGGCGGCGCGGGCACACCGCAGCGAGGCCTTGGTGATCTCGGCGGGCTGGGACGCCCACCGCGACGACCCGCTGTCCAGGCTTGCCGTGACGACGGAGGCCTACGCGCGGCTGGGCGAGCTCTACGGCCGGCTCGGCCTGCCGACGCTGATCGTGCAGGAGGGCGGCTATTCGCTCGGCGCCATCGCCGCCGCCTCGCGGGCGTTCGTGGCGGCGTTTCGCGCCGTGGCGTGAGCCGCAGCGCGCCCCAGGCCGGGGGCGGCCGCTCAGATCCTGGCGGGGAGCGGGGCGGCGAAGCCGAAGAGGCCGTGTGGGCGGGCGATGAGCAGGGCCGAGAACAGCAGGAACACAACGGGGTCGCGGTACTCGATGGGGAAGAGCGCCGACCACACCGATTCGGCGGCGCCGAGCAGGATGCCGCCGAGGAAAGCGCCCGAGACCGAGCCGATTCCCCCCGCGATCGCCGCGAGCAGGGCCTTGAGGCCCAGCGCGACGCCGCCGGCGTAGCCGAAGGTGCCGTAGTAGACCGTCACCACGCAGCCGGCGAGCCCGGCCAGGCCCGAGGCCAGCGCGAAGGTGACGACCAGCACGCGGCGGCGGTCGATGCCGAGCAGCGCCGCCGCGCCGGGGTCGTCGGCGCAGGCGCGCCAGGCGCGGCCGAAGCGGCTCGCGCGCATGAGCGCCAGCACGCCCCCGGCAGCGAGCAGGCAGATGCCCACCGCCGACGCGGCCATGGGCGTTATCGTCACCAGGAAGTCGCCGGAGCGGGCAAGCGCGTAGGGCGCACTGAGCATCGGCTGCAGCCACACGAGGCGCGCCCCCTGCGCCAGGCGCAGGTACTCCTGCAGCATGAGGGCGAGCGCCACGGTGCCAATGAGGAGCTGCTGGCCTGCAGCGGCTGACAGCGGCGCGAACACCAGGCGCCCGGCGGCGAGGCCATAGGAGACGGAGGAGGTGGCGGCGAGCAGCAGCGCCGCCGCGAGCCCGGCCGCCACGCCCGGCGCCGAGCCCGCCAGCGCGAAGGCCAGGAACGCGGCGTAGCCGCCCACGGCGGCAAGCTCGCCGAAGGCGAAGTTGATGCGCCCGACGAGGCCGTAGATGAGCGAGTAGGCAGCGGCGAGCAGGGCATAGATGGCAATCGGCGGCAGGGCGAAGAGGAGGTGCTGCAGGGCGAGGGCGGCAGGGCGCGGTACGGGCGGGGCATCGCCGGCGTTGGCGACCGGCTGGGGATCGGCAGAGGCGCCCTCGCGCTCGAGCCAAAAGCGCTTGAGCAGATGAAGGCGCACCTCGCCCAGGGGCCCCGCCTCCGTCCTCAGGTCGACGAGGCGCTGACCGCCGTGATCGGCGGGACCGCCCGGCGCGAAGCGGCATTCCACGAAGCGCTCGCGCCAGCCGGCGCCCGCCGGCAGCTGCACGCGGTAGTGGATGCGCAGGCCGCTGCCGGTGGCGAGCGCGGCGCTGCGACCGATCTCGATGGCCTCGGCGCCGTGGTTGAGCGCAGGGATGGCGCTGCGGCAGGTGCGCGCCCAGCCGGCATCGATGCCGACACAGCCCGAGGCAGCGCAGGCCGCGGCCAGGGCCGGCGCGAGCGGCCGCCCGCATCGCGGGAGGATCCTCCGCACGCCGGCGCCGCGTAGCGCACCGGCGGCACCTGCTCCGCTACTCGGCGTAGTCGGGCTCCTTGCGGTCGAGGATGCGCTTCAGGGCCTCGAAGTGGCGCTCCGCGGGCGTCGGGCCGTCGTAGAAGCGGGCGCCGCCGATGTCGCTCATGGTCTTGGCCACCACCGGGTCCGGCAGCCGCTTGAGGGGCTGCCCGGTCCACATGGCATAGATCTGCACCTGGGCGGCGCGCTCGATGTAGTAGAGCCGGTCGTAGGCCTGGGCCACCGACGCACCGACCGTGGTGACGCCGTGATTCGCCATGAACAGGATGCCCTTGTCGCCGAGAATGCCGGCCAGCCGCTCGCCCTCGGCGGTCTCGAAGGCCGGGCCGGTGTAGGTGTCGTCGTAGGCGATCTCGCCGATCATGCCGACCTCGGTCTGGCCGATCTCCTTGATGCGCGGGTCCTCGAGGCGGGTGAGCGCGCTGGCGAACGGCATGTGGGTGTGGAACACGGCCGCCGCCGTCTTGGGCAGCGCCTTGTGGATCGGCGCGTGGATGCAGTAGCAGGAGCGCTCGACGTCGCCGGAGCCGCGCTTGACCTTGCCGTCGTCGATGCCGACCTCCATGAAGCTCGACGCCTTGACCTCAGACCAGTGCAGGCCGAAGGGGATCTGGTAGTAGCGGTCCGGCTTGCCCGGCACGGTCAGAGTCAGATGGTTGAAGATGCCCTCGTGGAAGCCGTGCATGACGGCGAGGCGGTGGGCGGCAGCAAGATCGACGCGCGCCTGCCACTCGGCGGCCGAGCATTCCTGGCGGCTGATGGGCGAAACCTTGAGCTGCATGGGCGTTCTCTCCTCCTGTGCCGGCGCGGTGCGGGCTACAATCTAGCAGGCGCCGGGTCGGCGGCGAAAGCCGCGGCGCGGCCGGCGAGCCGGTGCCCCGGGCGGATCAGCCTCCCTGCCCGTGCAACCCTGCCGGCGCGCCCACGGCCGGGTTGCCGATGCAGGGTAGCTCGACGCCCGTACGAGCGCCGTTCTCCGACCGTTCATTCCCCGGCACTATGCTGCCCCGGCCGGGCGCCTCACGGTGAGAGAAGACCCGGGCCCTCGCTCCGGCACGTGCACGCGCATCATGGCAACCGCCCTTGGCAACACGCTCCGCCTTCTGCGCGCCGGCCTGGTGCTGGCGCAGCACGGGGTGCGCTTCGTGCCAGCGGGCGCAAAGGTGCCGCTGGCGCTGCGGCTCGCCCGCGCGGCGACGCTGCCCGTGCGCGCGCTCACCTGGCCGTTCAGGCGCGCCGAGCCCGCGGAGCGGAGGGTGGCCGGCGCGCTCACCCGCCTGGGTCCCAGCTACATCAAGCTCGGCCAGTTCCTGGCGACCCGGCCGGACGTGATCGGACCGGAGCTCGCCGGCGACCTCGGCCACCTGCAGGACAGGCTGCCGCCTTTCTCCATGGCGGAGGCGCGCAAGGCGGTGGAGGAGGCGCTGGGCGCGGGGCTTGCGCGCTGCTTTGCCGAGTTCGGGCCGCCGGTGGCCGCCGCTTCCATCGCCCAGGTCCACAAGGCGGCGGTGATCGAGGACGGCGTGCGCCGCCAGGTGGCGGTGAAGGTGCTGCGGCCGGGCATCGAAAGGCGCTTCCGCCGCGACCTCGACAGCTACCGGTTCGCCGCCCGCCAGATCGAGCGCTTCCATCCCCCCTCGCGGCGCCTGCGGCCGGTGGCCGTCGTCGAGACGCTGGCGCGCACGGTCGAGATCGAGATGGACATGCGGCTGGAGGCGGCTGCCATCTCGGAGATGGCCGACAACATCGCCGCCGACGCCGGCCGCCCCGACGGCCGCTTCCGGGTGCCGGCGGTGGACTGGCGCCGTACGGCGCGACGCGTGCTGACCCTGGAGTGGATCGACGGCATTCCCATCTCCGACCACGCCGCACTGCGCGCCGCCGGCCACGACCTCGAAGCGCTGGGCCTCACGCTGCTGCGCAGCTTCCTGCGCCATGCCATGCGCGACGGCTTCTTCCACGCCGACATGCACCCTGGCAACCTGATGGTCGACCGGGAGGGGCGCATCGTCGCCGTCGACTTCGGCATCATGGGCAGGCTCGGCCCGCGCGAGCGCCGCTTCCTGGCCGAGATCCTGCACGGCCTCATCACCCGCGACTATCGCCGCACCGCGGCGGTCCACTTCGAGGCCGGCTACGTGCCGCCGCACCATTCGGTGGAGCAGTTCGCGCAGGCCATGCGCGCCATCGGCGAGCCGATCCACGGCCGCACGGCCAACGAGATCTCCATGGCCGATCTCTTGGGCCAGCTGTTCGCCTACACCGAGGTGTTCGACATGGCCACGCGGCCGGAGCTGCTGCTGCTGCAGAAGACGATGGTGGTGGTGGAGGGCGTGGCGCGCGCGCTCGACCCCAGGCTCGACATGTGGACCGCGGCCGAGCCGGTGGCCAGGGAGTGGGTCGAGGCTAGCTACGGCATGGCCGGCCGCCTGAGGGAGGCGGGCGAGGGCGCCGAGACCATGGGCCGGGTGCTGGCGGAGGTGCCGCGGCTGCTCGAGCAGGCCGAGCGCACCGCGCACGCACTGGCCGAGGCGGCGCGCACCGGGCTGCGGCTCGACGAGGACACTATCGAGCGCCTCGCCGCCGCGCAGGCGCGCCACGGCCGCTGGACCCGGGCGGCGCTGTGGCTGGGCGCCCTGGCGCTAGCGGCGATCGCGGCGTGGCTGGCGGCGCCGATGGGCTAGCCGCGCGCCGCGACGATCGGGGTGCGTTGCCGCAGAGATCCCAGCCAGGCGCCGGTCAGATGTGCTCCGGGGCGCGCATGCCGTCAGGGCCCATGCGCGCCGCCACCGGGGCGGCTGCCTCCCGCCCGCGGGCGGCGGCTGCAGCCATCCCCGCCTCGTCCGCCGCGCCCTCGGCCGCGCGATCGGTGGTGTAAAAGTCGCCAAGCACCAGCACGTCCATGCCGGTGCGCAAATAGCAGGAGACGGCCTCCTCGGGGCTCGCCACGATCGGCTCGCGCCGGTTGAAGCTGGTGTTGAGCAGCACGGGCACACCCGTGAGCCGCCCGAACTCCTCGATGAGCCCATAGTAGCGCTCGTTGGCGGCGCGCTCCACCGTCTGGATGCGGCCGGTGCCGTCGACATGAACGGCGGCCGGGATGACGCCGCGCTTGTCGGGCCGCACGCGCGGGGCGAGCGTCATGAACGGATCGGGCTGGTCGATCTCGAAGTACTCGCCGGCCCGCTCGATAAGCACGGCGGGCGCGAACGGGCGGAAGGGCTCGCGCTTCTTCACCTTGTGATTGAGCACGTCCTTCATGTCGGGGCGGCGCGGGTCGGCGAGGATGGAGCGGTTGCCGAGCGCACGCGGGCCCATCTCGAAGCGGTCCTGGAACCAGCCCACGATCCTGCCGTCGGCGAGGTCCTGGGCGACGCGGCGCAGGAGCTGGCCGGTGTCCTCGAAGCGGCGGTAGCGCAGGCCGGCCGCCTGGAGCGCGCGCTCGATGTGGCGCTCGCCGTAGGCCTTGCCGTAGAAGGGATGGCGCAGCTCGAAGCCGCGCGGGTGCCCGAGCCGCTGGTGATAGTGCCACAGCGCGCTGCCGAGCGGGGCACCGGTGTCGGAGGCGCAGGGTGGCACCCAGATGCGCCGCACGTCGGTGTGCTCCAGGATCTTGGCGTTGGCCACGCAGTTGAGCGCCACGCCGCCCGCCATCACGAGCTGGCGGTCTGGAAAGCGCGCAAGCAGCCCGCGCACGATATGCAGGATCACCTCCTCGGTGACCGCCTGCAGCGCGAATGCCAAATCGCGGCACTGGTCGGTGATGGGCTCGTGGGGAGCGCGAGGCGGCCCGAAGACGTCGTAGAACTTGCGCCGGAACGGGCGCAGCTGGCCGAAGGCATCGTAGCTGAAATAGGACATGTTGACGGCATAACCGCCGTCCGGCGTCGGATGGATGACGTCGCGGAAGCGCTCAACGTAGGTGTCCTCGCCGAAGGCGGCGAGGGCCATGACCTTGCCCTCGTCGCCGAAGCCGGCGAAGCCGAGGTGCTCGGTGAGGAAGGTGTAGACGAGGCCCACGGAGTTGAGCAGATCGGTCGACCACTGGCGCTCGAGCCGGTTGCCGCGGCCGAGATAGGCGGTGCTCGAGCTGTCGTCGCCGTAGCCGTCCATGACCAGCACCAGCGCCTCCTCGAAGGGCGAGGCGAAGAACACGGCGGCATGCGAATCGTGGTGGCCGACGTTGATCATGGGCGGCAGCCGCACGCGCCCGAAGCGCTTGCGCAGCTCTCCCGCAAGATATCGGTTGAGCACCATGATCCGGTTCTGCTGGGAGGCGTGCGAGCTGGGCGCCAGCAGGCAGAGGCTGGCGGGAAAGCGCCGCGCAAGGAGGCGCAGGGCCGTGCGCCGCAGCCGGCCCACGTCCCACGGCACGGTGATGGCGTCGATGTCGGAAATGGAAAGGTCCAGCCCGCCGAAGGCGGCGGCCAGGGAGTGCTTGGGGAACTTCTTGGTCTTCTTGCTGCGGTTGAAGCGCTCCTCCTCGAGCACGAACTCGGGCACGCCGTCGCGCAGCAGCGCCAGGCCGCTGTCATGCGTCTTGGCGACGAGGCCGAGGATCCTCACGGCCGGGTCACCATCCAGCCCTGCCGCCAGCCAAGCCGATGCCGATCGCCATGTTCCCTCCTGCGAACAATATCACTGCTGCCCGTGGCCGGCCGCCGCCGGCTCCGTCGAGGTTGCAGGCCTGGCAGGGCGGCGGAGCGTGCGTGCGTGAGCATCCCCCGTGCCCGCCATTAAGCAGCCGATTGCGGCCTGTTGTAGACGCACAGCAGACCATAGACGCCAAGCGCGCTGACCCCCGATATGCCGAGCGCAGCGGGCGGCTGCGCCAACCGTGCGGCCATCCGCTCCGCGTCGGAGCGGCGGACGCATTCGACCACGAAGGCGCCGGCGGCGAGCTGGTCCTTGCCGCGGCTGCGCATCTCGGCCGTGTCGGCGGGCGTCTGCCTGGCAGCCGCAGTCCACAGCTGCACCCGCGCCACGCCGGCCTCGCCGGCAAGCTCGCGCACCAGCCCGGCAGCCGCCGGAGTGGGCGCCATGACCTCGTCGGCGCGCAGCACCACCGCGTGCGAGCCGATGAGGTCGCCAGCGGCCCAGCGCAGGTCGCAGACGGTGCGCACCATGTTGCGGAAGTGCTTCATCGCTTCCTGCGTCCAGGGTGTGGGCGCCTCCAGCCGTTCGACGTAGGCCTTGGAGGAGAGCACCTCCGGGCTGTCCACCTCGTAGAAGGCGAAGAAGCGCCGGTCCGCACCCGTGCCCGGTACCGCCTCGTAGCGCCGGCCGAAACGGAAGCCCGGCACGCCGACACGCTCCTGCAGGTGCTCGCGGATGTACCAGCGCTCGAAGTGCTCGTAGCCCTCCGGCGCGCAGTCATTGAAGACTGAGAGGATGCCGGCCAACGCCCCCTCCCTAGGCTGCGTCGCGCCCGGCCGCCGCACCGAGCAGGCCGGCGGCGATCAGGGCCTCGCGCAGGCGGGCGATCTCGGTCCGCCCGAGCTTGACGAGCGGCGGGCGCACGTGGGCCCGCGGCAGGCGGCCGAGCAGCACCAGCGCCTCCTTCATGCGGTTGTGCATGTCCACGAACGGGTCGGCGTAGAAGGCGCGTGCGAGCGGCTCGATGCGGTCGTTGAGGCGGCGGGCCTCGGCCAGGTCGTTGCGCGCGACGGCGGCGAAGAGCTGGGCCTGCAGGTCGGGTATCACGCTGCCGCTGCCCGACAGCAGGCCGTTGCAGCCGAGCACGAGCGAGGAGAGGAGCCAGGCGCTGTGGGTGGAGAGCACGTTGACCGGTCTCGGCAGGCTCTGCAGCGTGCGCACGTGCCACTCATGATGGGGCACGTTGCCGATCCAGTCCTTGATGGCGCGGATGGTGGGCACCTCCTCGCACATGCGCAGGAGCGTGTCCTTGGGGTAGCCCTGGCCGGTCGCCAACGGATACTGGAAGGCGATGAGCGGCAGGTCCGTGGCGTCGGCGATGCGCTTGAAATGGGCCACCGCCATCTGCGGCGATTGGCCGAGCGCGAAGGGCGCGGGCGGGAACACCAGCAGTGCCGAGGCGCCGCCGGCAGCGGCCATGCGGGCGATGCGCGCGGCCTCCAGGCTGCCGTCCGCCCACACCCCGTTGACGATGGGTAGACGGCCTCCGATCTCGTCCTGGGCAATGGCCAGCACGCGCACCTGCTCGTCGAAGGTGCAGGAGGAGACCTCGGTGGAGTGGGCATTGACGGTCACGGCGGTGATCCCGGGCGTGGCGGCAACGTCGCGCAGGTGCTTGCGGAACGCCGGCTCGTCGATGGCAAGGTCTGCGTCGAAGGGCAGGAGGACGGCTGGAATGACGCCGTGCGGCACGTAGGTCTTGTGGCGGGGCATCGGGCAAACCTCGGGTAGCGAAGGCGCAACCATCGCAGATTGTGGACGCCAGCGCCAGATTGGCTTTGGAATCTGCGGCGAGCGACGGCTTGGGAAAAGCTGTTTTGCGGTAAGCTGCCCCGCTGCCCCCGGGGGGCCGGCTGCCGCTCTGCGCGGCGGGCCGCCGCCACTGAAGGATGGCGGAGGGACGCACGGGGAGGGCCACCCCTCCGGGCCGGCCGCGGCCGGCATGCGCTCCCAGCGCAAGCGAAGCTCTGCTTGTTGGGATGCGTTCTCTTGGGCTATCGTCACCGCGAGCCGAGGACGCCGTTATCCTCGACGCGGCGCCGATCCGTTCGCGGCGCCCAAGAGAGCAAGCGCGAAGGGAGTGCTGACGATGTCGGACGATTGGAAGTCGCAGGAGTGGGCGAAGGACTTCTGGTGGAGCGGCAAGGTCACGCGCCGCCGCCTCCTCGGCTACGGCGCGGCGAGCGCCGGCGCGCTCGGTGCCACCATGCTGGTGCCGGCCCCCTGGCGTGAGGCGTTCGGTCAGGCCAAGCCGTTCAAGATCGGCACGCTGCAGCCTCTGTCGGGCACGGCGGCGGCCGGCGGCAAGACCGCGCTCGTCGGCGTGCAGATGGCGGTCGACCGCATCAACAAGTCGGGTGGGATCAACGGCCGTCCGGTCGAGCTGCTGATCCAGGACTACGAGTCCAAGCCCGACGTCGGTCGCCGCCGGGCCGAGAAGCTCGTGGTCGAGGACCAGATCGACGCCCACGTCGGCGGCTATCTCTCCAACGTGTGCCTGGCCTGCATGCCGGTGTACGAGGAGGCCAAGATCGTCAACATGATCAGCGTGTGCCTCGACACGACGATCACGACCACCAAGTGCAGCCGCTACACCTTCCGCCCGTTCGACTATGCGCCGGCTCAGGCGGTGGCCATCACGCCCTACCTCATCAACAAGATGGGCAAGAGGTGGCACATCGTTTATCTCGACTACGCCTGGGGGCAGTCGACCCGCGACGCCTACATCGAGGAGATCAAGAAGAACGGCGGCACCTACGTGGGCGGCACCGGCATCCCGCTCGGCACCGCCGACATGACGCCGTTCATCTCCAAGATCAGCGGCGACTTCGACGGCATCTTCGGCATCCTCTTCGGCGCACCGGCCGTCACCTTCATCAACCAGGCCTACGACCTTGGCCTGACCAAGAAGTACAAGCTCGCCGGCGACGGAGCGATGGCCGAGTCGACCCATCTGCCGGCGCTGGGCCAGAAGGTGGAGGGCTTCGTCGGCGTCAACCGCTACGTGCCGGTCATGGAGCCGCCGCTCAACACCCCCTACCACAAGAAGTTCTTCGACGATGCGGTGGCGCGTCTCAAGCAGATCGACCCCTCGGGTCCGTTGCCCGATCGCTACGTGCAGTCCAACTTCGAGGCAATGAACGCGCTCAAGATCGGCATGCAGAAGTCGGGCTTCCAGGGCCGCCAGGACACCATGAAGCTGATCGAGGCCCTCGAGGGGCTCGAGATGAAGGAGAGCGACGACTTCCCGCAGGGCGACAAGGTGCTCCGCAAGGAGGATCACCAGGCGTTCCTGCGCGAGTTCATCTTCGACGTGAAGGACGGCAAGCACCGCATCCTGGAGGTGATCCCGAAGGAGAAGACGATGGTGCCGCCGGCCTGCAAGTTCGCCTGAGCGGCAGCCGCCCCATCGGTCCTGGCGGCGCCCCCCGGCCGGCTCGGCCGGGGGGCGGCCGCAACGATCCCCCACCGGCCGCAAGTTCCCCTACGTGACAGCCGACCCCTCTCTTCACTCGCCCGCCTCCGCCAGCGCCGCCGACGGGAGCGCCCCGCCGGCCATCCTGCGCACGGAGGACCTGACCGTCCGCTTCGGCGGTCTGACCGCGCTAAACAACGTGAACTTCCAGGTCGGCAAGGGCGAGATCAGGGCTATCATCGGCCCCAACGGCGCCGGCAAGAGCACCCTCTTCAACAGCCTGACCGGCGTGATCCGGCCCACCGCGGGACGCATCCTTTTCAACGGCGAGAACATCGCCGGCCTGGCGCCCAACCGCATCTCCCAGAAGGGGATCGCCCGCTCCTATCAGATCACCAACATCCTGCCCAACGCCACCACGCTGGAGAACGTGCGCATCGCCGCCCAGTCGCGGCGCCACAGCTGGAGCATGCTCTCCCACCATGCCGACTTCCACGACATCATGGAGAAGGCGCTGGCGGTGCTGCAGTCGGTCGGGCTCGAGGCCAAGGCCGACGAGCTTGCCGCCAACCTCTCCCACGGCGAGCAGCGCAACCTCGAGATCGGCATCGCGCTCGCCACCGAGCCGCAGCTTCTCTGCCTCGACGAGCCGACCGCGGGCATGAGCACGGCCGAGACGCACGACACCATGGAGCTGGTGCGGCGCATCGCCCAGGACCTGACGATCCTCATCGTCGAGCACGACATGCACGTGGTGATGGAGCTCGCCCAGCGCATCACGGTGCTGCACTACGGCGAGATCCTCGCCGAAGGCACGCCCTCGGAGATCCAACAGAACCCCCGGGTGCTGGAGGTCTACCTCAAGACATGAGCGCCGCAACCGCACCCGCCGACCCGCTGATCGCGGTCGACGACATCCACACCTTCTACGGCAAGAGCCACATCCTGCACGGCGTCTCCCTCGTCGTCGGCAAGGGCGAGGTGGTGGGCCTGCTCGGGCGCAACGGGGTGGGCAAGAGCACGACGCTCAAGACCATCATGGGACTGGTGAGCCCGAGCCAGGGCCAGATCCGCTTCGAGGGGCACCAGATCGCCGGCCAGCCGGCGCACAAGATCGCCCGGCTCGGCATCGGCTACGTGCCCGAGGATCGCCGCATCTTCAAGCTGCTGACGGTGATGGAGAACCTGCGCACGGGGCTCGACCGTAGCGGCGTGTCGGAGCCCAGGAAGCAGGAGCTGCTCGACAAGGTGTTCAGGTACTTCCCCGTGCTGGCCGAGCGGCGCAACCAGGCCGGAGGCACGCTGTCGGGCGGCGAGCAGCAGATGCTGGCCATCGCCCGGGCCATGATGCTCGAGCCCAAGGTCATCCTGCTCGACGAACCCACCGAGGGCCTCATGCCGCGCATGGTGTCGCAGATCAGGGAGATCGTGGGCGTGCTGCATCGGGAAGGCGTGTCGATCCTGCTCGTGGAGCAGAACGTGCCGCTCACGCTGGAGGCCAGCCAGCGCGTCTACATCATGGAGAAGGGCGCTGTGCGCCACCACGCCGCCGCCGCCGAGCTCCGAGCCGACGACGCCGTCATCCATCAATATCTTGGGGTCTGAGACATGGAGATCCCCTGGGACATCATCATCATCCAAACGGTCAACGGCATCGTCACCGGCATGATCCTGGCCCTGGTGGCGTCGGGCCTGACCCTCATCTTCGGCATCATGGACGTGGTCAACTTCGCCCACGGCGAGCTGTTCATGCTCGGCGCCTACATCGGCGTCGTGGTGCTGGTGACGAGCGGCAGCTTCTGGCTGGCGCTCGTGCTGTCGGCGCTGTTCGTGGCGCTGCTCGGCGCCGCCATGCAGATCACGACCCTGCGCCCGCTGATCGGCCGCGACCCGCTGACCACCATTCTTGCCACGTTCGGCATATCGCTGGTGCTCCAGAACTACGCCCTGTGGCAGTTCGGCCCGGTGCCGCGCAAGATCCAGGAGCCGATCACCGGCCAGTTCGAGCTCTTCTATCTCGTCTACCCCTGGTACCGCCTGCTGATCGCGGCTCTGTCCGCCCTCATCATTGGCGCGCTCTACGTATTCCTGAAATACGGCACCTACGGCATCTGGATCCGGGCGACCACCCAGGACCGGGTGATGGCCCAGGCCATGGGCATTCCCGTGCCGTGGGTGCACACGGCGGTGTTCGCCATCGGTGCCGGCATGGCGGCCGCCAGCGGCGTGCTGTTCGGGCCGCTGATCGGCATCAACCACATCATGGGGCTCGACTGGGTGCTCAAGGCGTTCATCGTCGTCGTGGTGGGCGGCATGGGCAATCTCGGCGGCTCGATCGCCGCCTCCATCCTGGTGAGCCTGCTCGAGGCCTACGCGGTTATCCTCGTCGGCTACATCTACGTAGGCGGGCAGCCGCTGAGCCCGGCCCTGGCGGTCGTCGTCCCCTTCATCGTCCTCATCATCACCATGCTGTTCCGACCCACGGGCCTCTTCGTGCCGACACCCAAATGAGCAAGCGACGCCCCCACACATCCTTCTGGATCGCGTTCGCGATCGTCATCGCGGCGCTGATCGTCGCGCCACTGGTGCTGCCCGAGTTCTGGCGCCGGTTCCTCACCGAGATCCTGATCTGGGGCCTCCTGGCCATGTCCTCCGACATCCTGATCGGGTACACCGGCATGGTGTCGTTCGGCCATTCGGCCTTCTTCGGCCTCGGCCTCTACGGTGCGGCCGCGGCGCTGCTGACGGTGCGGCCGCCCAACCTGTGGCTGGCCATCGTCTACGGCCTCGCCGCCTCGGCCGCGGTTGCCCTGTTCGTCGCCTACTTCGCCACTCGCCTGCGCGACATCTACTTCGCCATCTCCACCTTGATCTTTTCGCAGATCTTCTACGTCGCCATCTTTACCCTGACCGAGATCACGGGCGGCGAGAACGGCCTCAACTTCAGCCGGCCCCAGCTCGGCATTCCCGGCATCTACACGACGCCGTTCACCAGCGAGACGCTGCACTGGTTCGTGCTCGCGGTGGTCGCCGGCTCCTATCTCATCCTGCGCCGCATCACCCAGTCGCCGTTCGGCATGGTGCTGCAGTCGATCCGCGAGAACGAGCAGCGCACGCGCGCCATCGGCTATCCGGTCGAGCGCTACAAGATCGTCGCCGTCATGCTGTCGGGGCTGTTCGCGGGGCTGGCGGGCGTGCTCTACGCGCTGCAGAACCGGTTCGCCGCGCCCGACTTCGTGCTGTTCCTCATCTCGGGCGAGGTGGTCATCTTCAACGTGCTGGGCGGCATCGGCACCCTGGTGGGGCCGATCCTGGGGGCCGCCTTCTTCCTGACCATGCGCGAGTTCCTCTCGCGCCTCTTCCCCTACCTCGCCTCGGTGCTGGGCATCCCGCACCTCGCCGAGTTCCCCTTCCTCATTCCGCTCGGCGTGGTCTTCATCCTCATGGTGATCTTCGTGCCGCAGGGCCTTCTGGGCTTCGCCAAGCGCTGGCTCAACCGGTAGGGGGCCGGCCGGGCGGCCGGCTGGCGCCTCCGCTCGCCGGCTCCGCTCCGCGTGAAGGCGCACCATGGCGCGCTCCGCACGACCGCTCCTCGGCCTCCTCGTCGTCGGCCTCGGCACGCTGCCGGCGCCGCTCGACACCTCGGTCAACATCGCCTTCCCGGCCATCACCCGGGCCTTCGGCCTGCCGCTGGCGGACATCCGCTGGGTCGTCATCGCCTACGTGCTCACCTACGCATGCCTGATGCTGGCCTTCGGCCGGCTCGGCGACCTCGTTGGCCACCGCCGCATCTTCCGGCTCGGGCTGCTCGTCGGCGCCCTGGGGTTTGCCGCGTGCGCCGCCGCCCCGACCTACGCGCTGCTTCTCGCCGGGCGGGTGATGCAGGGCGTTGGCGTCTCCCTCATCCTGAGCTGCGGGCCGGCGCTCGCCACCTCGCTCTTCCCCGAGCACGAGCGGGCGCGCGCGCTCGCCTTCTACGCCGCCGTCACCGCGGTCGGGGCGGCGCTGGGGCCCCTGGCCGGCGGCATCGCCGTGGAGGCCTGGGGGTGGCCCGCGATCTTCTGGCTCAGGGTGCCCCTGGTGCTTCTGGCGCTGGCGCTGTCGTGGCGGCTGCCCGCGCCGCCGGCCGCCGGCTCCATGCGCGGCTTCGACGCGCCCGGCGCCCTGCTGCTCGTGGTCTGCATGAGCGCGGCGCTGCTGGCCACCGCCGGCCTTCCTGAGCCGCTCGACCGCCTGCTCGCGCCCGCGCTTGGCCCAGTGGCGCTGGCCGGCCTCGCCTTGTTCGTGCTGAGGCAGATGCGCCACCCGCAACCGCTCATCCGCCTGTCGATATTCCGCCAGCCGGGCTTCGCCCTCATCAACGGGCTGAGCGTGGCGGTCAACCTCGCAGCCTTCGCCGTGCTGCTGCTGGTGCCCTACTTCCTGGTGCGCATGGCGGGCCTCGATGCGGCCGCCGGCGGGGCCCTGCTGGCGGTGGGGGCCGTCGGCACGGTGATCGGCTCGTGGGTCGCGGGCCGGCTTGCCGGGAGAGGCCGGGTAGGCCTCCTGGCGGCGGCGGGCGCCGCGCTGGCGGCCGCCGGGCTCGGGGCGGTCTCGGCCTGGACGCCGCACACCCCGCTCGCCCTGCTCGGCCTGTCTCTGCTCGCCCAGGGGCTCGGCGTGGGCCTGTTCCAGGTGGCCTATGCCGACCTGGTGGTGGCGGCCCTGCCGGCGGCTGAGCGGGGCGTGGCCGGCAGCCTCACCATCCTCACGCGCACGCTGGGCGTGGTGCTGGGCGCCTCCGGCCTGTCGGCGGCCCACGCCCTGGCGGAGGCGGCGGCCGCGGCGGCGGGGGCGCCGCCCGCCGAAGCCTTCCTCACCGGCTTCCAGTGCACGTTCCGCATCGCCGCCCTGGGGCTCGGCCTCTCGCTCGCCCTCGGCCTTGCCAACCGGGCCGTGTGGCGGATGCGGGCCTGAATCGTCTCGCCGGGAGCACGGCCCTCGGGCCCTGAAGGCCTCAGGTCTTCTTGGCGCCGATGCCCAGCGCTCCGGCGAGGTCGACAGGCATGGGGAAGACGATGGTGGAGCTCTTCTCACCGGCGATGTTGAGCAGCGTGCCGAGGTAGCGCAGCTGCATGGCCTCGGGGCGCCTGGCCAGGATCTCGCCCGCCTGCAGCAGCCGCTCGGCCGCCTGCAGCTCGCCCTCCGCGTCGATGATCTTGGCGCGGCGCAGCCGCTCGGCCTCCGCCTGCTTGGCGATGGCGCGGATCATGCTCTCGTTGAGGTCGATGTGCTTGAGCTCGACGTTGCTCACCTTGATGCCCCACGCGTCCGTGCGCTCGTCGAGCACGCGCTGCACCTCGGCGTTGAGCTTTTCGCGCTCCGCCAGCATCTGGTCGAGCTCATGCTGGCCCACCACCGAGCGCAGGGTGGTCTGGGCGAACTGGCTCGTGGCCTTGTCGTACTCCTCGACCTGGATGATGGCCCGCTCCGGGTCGACCACGCGGTAGTAGACCACGGCGTTGACCTTGACCGACACGTTGTCCCTGGAGATCACGTCCTGCGGCGGCACGTCGAGCACCCGCGTCCGCAGGTCCATGCGCACCATCTGCTGGATGACGGGCACAATGATGACGAGGCCCGGCCCCTTCACCTTCCAGAAGCGGCCGAGCAGGAACACCACGCCGCGCTCGTACTCGCGCAGGATGCGGATGGAGTAGGCGGCAAGCAGCACCAGCACCAGGAGCGGCAGGAGCCCCGAGAACCATCCGAACATCGACTGGACGCCTGGCATGCTTCCTCCTCGATCTCAGTCTCGATCTCAGTTGGTTGGCTCCACCGCGAGCGTCAGGCCGCTGCGGCCGACGACGCGCACCTTCTGTCCGACCGCCAGGGCCGCCTGCGACCGCGCCTCCCAGATCTCCCCGTCGAGGCGGATGCGGCCCTTGCCATCCGCCCAGCTCGCCACCTCGCCGACGCTGCCCAGCAGCTGCTCGGCACCGGCCCGCACCGGCCGCCCGCGTGCCCTGACCGCAAATCCCAGCACGCCGGCGAAGAACGCCGCGCTGACGGCGGCCAGAGCGGCCACCACCTGCCAGGAAACGGCGATGGGGATGTCGGACTGCGCCGGGTCGAACAGGAACAGGGCGCCGAGCGCGAAGGCCACGATGCCGCCCAGCCCCACGACGCCGAAGCTCGGCATGAACGCTTCCGCCACCATCAGGGCAATGCCGAATGCGAGCAGCGCCAGCCCGCCGTAGTTGACCGGCAGCACCGACAGGGCCGTGAGCGCGACGATGAGACAGATGCCGCCCACCACGCCCGGCGCCACCGCGCCCGGGCTCCAGAACTCGAACAGGATGCCGTAGATGCCGATCATGAGAAGCACCAGAGCGATGTTGGGATCGGCGATGACCGACATGATGCGCATCTTCCAGTCGGGCTCGAGCCGCTCGAGGCTGCAGCCGCGGGTCTCGAGCCGCCTCGTTCCGGCGGCGGTGGTCACCGAGCGGCCGTCGATGCGCTCGAGCAGCTCGGCTACGTCCTTGGCGACGAGGTCGACGACGCCCTCCTTGAGCGCCGCCGAGGCGGTGAGGGTGGCCGCATCACGCACGGCCTTCTCGGCCCAGTCGGCGTTGCGGCCCCGGAGCTCGGCGAGGGTGCGGATGTAGGCCACGGCGTCGTTGACGCTCTTGCGCGCGGCGGCGCCGGCAGGATCGGGCTCGCCCTGCTTGTCGGAGCCGGGCTTGGAGGGCGGCGGGCCGCCCGGCATGCCGGGCGGCGCGAGCGCGATGGGTGTGGCGGCGCCCAGGTGCGTGCCGGGCGCCATGGCCGCCACGTGCGAGGCATAGAGCAGATAGGTGCCGGCGCTGGCGGCGCGGCTGCCCTCCGGCGCCACATACATGACGACGGGAACGCGCGCGGCAAGGATCGCCTGGATCATCTCGCGCGTGGAGACGAGCAGGCCGCCGGGCGTGTCGATGCGCACGAGGAGGACCGCGGCGCGCTCGGCGGCCGCCCGCTCCAGGGCCTTGGCGAGGTGCTCGGCCGAGACGAAGCCGATCGCGCCCTTGATGTCGATGAGCAGGGTGCGGCAGCCGGCCTGGCCCTGGGCCCGCGCCGCGCCCGCCGGGGCGGCGAGCACGGCGGTGCACAGCACGGCCGCGGCGAGCAGAGCCAGCACGGCCGGGCGACGACAGCGCGCGCGGGCGCCACGACCCAGGACCTGCCCTCCCCTGCCGCTGCGACCGAAGAGACCCATGACCGAGCACGCCCTGTCATTACCCCGGTGCGCGCAGCATAGCCTGTTGCGGCCCGCCACGGGCGTCGATCTTGCGGGCCGCCCCGGCTCGGCCGTGGTTAACCCTGGATGGGTACCGCCATGGCGCAGTGCAGCAAGGGCTGATAACCATGTTAACATGGGTCGGGCTCGACCGCCGTCATGCATTTGGTGAGGCGGGGGAGGGGGAGGATGAGCGCGCGGTTCCTCAATGGCGCGGTCGCTGCGGCCGCAATGATGGCGGCCTGCGGCTGGAGTGCGCCGACGGCGTCAGCTGAGACGGCGCGCTGCGTGGCGGCACGGCAGCTGGTACAGCGACACTGCAGTGAGACGGCCGGCACCAGGCTCAGCGCGGAGCGCTGCGCGCGCGCGAGAAACTGGGTGCGCGAGCATTGCACTGGCGCGGCGCGGGCACGCCCCCCCGGGGCCAAGGCCAAGGCCCGCCGGCAGGCTGAGCCCACCCTCGTTGCCCCGCCCAAGCGGGTGAGGGCGCGGGAGCGCGCACGCGCCGACGCGAGGAAGCCCGCCGCCGCCCTCAGGGCCGGGCCGCAGGTCTTTTATGCGCTCGCGCGGGTCAAACCCGCAGGGTACGGCGCAGGCATCGTGCCCTGGCAAGGGTGGGAGGCCTCGTGCTGCGGCGTCGCCTTGCGCCACCACGGTGTCCGCTATCCCGGCGGCTCGCCCCATTCGGATCCGGGGCCGCACAACAACTTCGAGGGCGGCTTCAACCCCGCCGTGCTCCTCAAGCTGCACGAGGCCTATGGCCTGGGCGGCCAGTAGCCATCAGGCCGCAGGCGCGTCGATGCGGCCCTCGCGCCGGTCGCGCTCGATGAGCGCGGGCTCGCGCTCGCGCGGGTCGCCGATGCCGCCGCCCCCGGGCGTCATGACGACCAGGCGCTCGCCGGGCTGCACCCACTGGGTGCCCTTGCCGTCGAGCCGGCGGCCGCCTTTGATGGCGACGGCGCCGGCCGCGCCCGGCTTGCCGCCGTGGCGCCCGCGCGGGGGATGCTCGATGCGGTCGAAAGCGGCGAGCAGCTCGAAGGGCTCGCCGATGCCGCTCTCGATCTCGATGATCTGACCGAGCCCGCCGCGCATGCGCCCCTCCCCGCCCGAGCCCGGCCGCAGCTCCTTCCTCCAGAAGATGAGGGGGGTGATGGCCTCGGCGATCTCCACCGGCGTGCCCTTGACACCCGAGGGGTAGGCGGTGGCCGAGAGGCCGTCGGCGTGGGGCCGCGCCCCGGTGCCGCCGTTGGAGGTGATGGCCATCATGAAGCCGTAGTTGCCGCGCGCCCCGCCTTTGACCGAGCCGCGCACGTTGAGGTTCCACAGGCAGGACGTGCCCTCGGCCGGCACGCGGTCGGGAACGGCCTGGGCGAGGCAGCCGAACACCACGTCCGGCAGCATCTGGCCGATGACGTGGCGGATGCAGACGGCGGCGGGCTTGCGGGCGTTGAGGATCGAACCCTCGGGCGCCGACACGGTGAGCGGTGCCAGCGAGCCCGCGTTGTTGGGGATCCGGCTCGCCACGATGCAGCCGAGCCCGAACACAGTGTAGGCAGTGGTGTAGGCGAGCGGCACATTGATGCCGCGGGGCGATTGGGGATCGGTGCCGGTGTAGTCGACGTGGATGCCGGCCTCGGAGATGGTGGTGGTGGCGCGGAGCGTGATCGGCCGGTCATAGCCGTCGGTGGTCATGGCGTTGGACCAGGAGCCCTTGGGCAGCCCGGCGATCTCGCCGAGCACCGCGGCGCGGCTCCTCGAGCAGATGTGCTCGGCGAGCTCGTCGAGGTCCTCGAGCTCGAACTCGGCCATCATCTCGACCAGGCGCCGGCAGCCCACGTCGTTGCAGGCCATGAGCGAGTAGACGTCGCCCACCGTGTCGATGGGGAGCCGCGTGTTGGCGCGGATCATGGCCATCAGCGTCTCGTTGACCTTGCCCTGATCGAGGATCTTGAGGAAGGGGATGTAGAGCCCCTCCATGAACACGTCGGTGCCGTCGGGGCCGAAGCCGATGCCGCCGATGTCCATGAGGTGGGAGGTGCACGAGAACAGGCCGACCAGCCTGCCCTTGTAGAAGCAGGGCGTGGTGATGACGAAGTCGTTGAGGTGGCCGGTGCCCATCCACGGGTCGTTGGTGATGTAGGCGTCACCCTCCCTCATGCTGTCGAGGCCGAAGTGGGCGATGAAGTGCTTCACCGACTCCGCCATGGAGTTGACGTGGCCGGGCGTGCCGGTGACGGCCTGGGCCAGCATGCGCCCCTTGCGGTCGAAGACGCCGGCGGAAAGGTCGCCCGCCTCGCGCACAATGGCCGAGAAGGCGGTGCGCAGGAGCGTCTGGGCCTGCTCCTCGACCACAGCGATGAGCCGGTTCCACATGATCTGGTGCTCGATGTCGCCGATGGCGCGGGGCATGGGGCGGGCTCCTTGCGATGCCGGCCTTGCACATGCCACGGGCGCGGCGCCGTTGAAACCGTGCGAAGCGCCGCAGGCGGGGCCTCCTCGTCATCGGGCCGCGCTCGCCGGTGTCGTCGCCGCCCGTGCGCGGCAGCCCTCCCGCAATGACGGCCGGGCGCGTCTTTTTTCTCACCGTGGCCGAGCGCTCCGCCGTGGATCCCGGCCGAGCGCGCCAGCGCGAAAGGCGGGCTCAGGGGCTGCCTCGGTTCGCTCAGCTCCGGGATGATGAGGTGGACAGGGCGCCGCTCGCGGCACCTGAGTGCCAAGGTGATTGCTGACAGCGAATCACATGAGGGTACCGTCCGTGATGCAATCCAGCACGACTGGCTGGATCTGGTGAAGAACGTGTCCGGATCGGCACAATGCCGAGTGGGCCTCTCGAACGGAGAGGCCCACACAGCGTTCGATCGGCTCGGGAACGCCCCGTGCCGGCGATCAGAACCTCATCTTCTCGAGCTTGTCGAACAGGGCCTTGGCGTCGAGCTCGTCGCCGGCCTGGCACGCATCGTAGGCGCGCAGTGCGAGGCGGCTGATGCCGGCCAGCTGCTCGGCCGAGATCTTGGCATACTTCTCACGGTCGAGCTTCTCCCAGAAGCCCTTGTAGGCCTTGCCGCAATCCATCTTGCCCTGGGCCACGGCCGCCGGGGCGGCGAGCACGGCGAGAGCAACAAAGGCAGTCGCGAGACGCTTCATGTGGGGGATCTCCCTATCTTCAGCTGCGAAGGAACTCCCGTCGCCAGCTGTGGCGAGATACGGAGCGGGAGGTCGGAAAGTTTCAAACCGGAGGAAAAAAAGGGTCCCATGCTCGCGCGATTCCGCGGGCGCGCGCGGCAATCGCCGTCGGCCGCTCCGGGCGAACGAGGGCGCACCGGCCCGTGCGCCGAGGGCGCCCGGCGCGCCTGCCGGCTTGACCTTGCGCCAATTCTGGCGGAAGGCGTAACGGCCGCCGAGGCGCGCGCGTCTCCTCGTCGTGGACTTGGCGTGAGGCAACCAATGCCCATTTCCAGACAGGAGCTCGCTGAGGCGCTGGAACGCACGGCAGGCGGCGACCTGGCGGCCTTCAAGACGGTCTACACCGCCACCAGCGTGAAACTTTATGGCATAGTCGCTCGTATCTTGGGTCAACCGGACTTGGCCAACGAGGTCTTGCAGGAGGTCTACATTCGCGTATGGCAGCGCGCCGGCGAGTTCGATGCCGCGGCCGGCTCGCCGATAACCTGGCTAGCGACAATTGCGCGCAACCGGGCACTGGACGAGGCCAGACGCACCACCATGCGATCATTGGAAGAGATGCCGGAGCTGCTCCAGGTGCCCAGCGACGATGACCCCGCCGCCGGGCAGGAACGGAGCGAGCAGCTGCGGCGTCTCTATGCGTGTCTCGACCGGCTGGAGCCGGAGAAGAGGGAGATCGTGCTTCTGGTCTACCACCACGGTTTGACGCGCGAGGAGATCGCGAACCGCCTGGGGCGGCCGGTCGCCACCGTCAAGACGTGGCTGCGCCGCAGCCTCGCGCAACTGAAGGGCTGCCTCGATCAATGAGCGCGGACGACGACATCGACGGGCTGGCCGCCGAGTACGTCCTGGGGTCCCTGACGGCGGCGGAGCGCGCCGAGGTGGAGGCGCGCCGCGGGCGCGAGCCGGCGCTCGACGCCGCCATTCGGGCGTGGGAGCAGCGCCTTTCGCCGCTCGCCGACAGGGTGCCGGGCATCGCTCCGCCCGCGCACCTGCTCGACGGCATCCTGGCGCGCATCGAAGGGCAGCGGAAGGCGGGGGTCTCCCGTTCCGGGCAGGTGCTGGCCCTGCGCCGCGGCTCCGGGCGCGGCAAGGCGGTGGCGGCGGGGCTGGCGCTGCTCGCCGCGTGCCTAGTGCTCGCCGTGCTGTGGGCCGCCTATCTTACGCCCCGGCCCCAAGGCCCAGTGGTCGCGCGCATGGATTGCGGCGCGCTCTTCAAGGAGTTCTGGATGCGGCAGGACAGGGAGAGCTACGCCCGGATGCCGCCGGAGAAGCTCGCCGGCCTCAGCCGCATGGCGCTGCGCGCGTACGATGCCTGCGAGGCGGGAGACGAGCAGGACGCCAAGGCTCTCTTCGAGCAGCTGCAGCGCATGCAGAGCAGGTAGGCGCGCGCGGCGCCCTACGGGGCGGGTGGATCGGGGGCCGGGGCGCTTGGCGGCGCGGCCGCCTCCGCCCCGGGATCGCCGATGCGCTGCGGCGCGCCGACCGGCAGCCGGGGACGGCGCTCCGCACGGTCCCACAGGCCCTCGCGCTCGAGCTGGGCCTCGATGGCGAACTCGCTGCGGTTGTGGGCGCGTGCGAGCTGGGCGATGGAGCGCCCGGCCCTGAAGGCGGCGGCAAGCTCGCTCGCCTCGCCCTCGTACCAGCGCGCGCCGGACCGCGAGGGAAAGCCTCGCTCGGCCCGAATGCGCGTGCGGCGCGCTGCCGTCAGCGCGTCGAGCAGGCCCTCCCATGCCACCATGGGCAGGGTGAGGGATTGCCCATGGGGCGAGGTGAGGGCGGCATGGAGACCGCCGGATGCGACCTGGAACACGTAGCGCCCGTCCCCCTGGCACCACTCGACCCGATCCCACAGCAGCGGCGCCTGGGATGCGGCGGCTGAATAGGACCGCGACATGCGCCCCTCCATGCTCAATGGGCGACAGGTTGCATGCGCGCACAGAACATGTCAAGAACAAAAATGGAACTTTCAACGTTTGTGGTCAGATCTGCGGTCGGAGTCGTCGCGCGCGGGCGTCGGCAGGTCGAGGTTGAGGCAGACCACCGTTCCCGAGCAGGCAAACAGAATTCCCAGGCGCTCGAAGAGCATCCGCTGCTTCACGTCGGAAAAGTCCGCTTGCTCGCAGTGCCCCTTCCTGCAGACCGCGGCCTCTCCCGTCGCCACAGCCATCTCGACGGAGCCCCCAATCCCGAGCACGTGCCGGATCTGGCTGCTCACCCGCCGGCTCGTATCCTGCCTCCGTCCCGGCGTGCGGTACTGCTGCAACCGCTTGGAAAGGTTCTCGGCTTGACCCACGTACCGCCAGGGCGACAGGTTTGGAGGCACCAGATCGAAGCGATAGAGTCCCGCGGCTTTCGGGACCTCGGGAAATCTGAGCCTTCGGCCGTCGAGCTCGATCTTGCCAACCTTGCGCCATTCCATGCGCAAGGAAGCATCGATCCCGTCCGGGCCGTTGGTGACTTGGCCGACAGCATCACGTGAAGCCGCGCCGGCCGTCGTCAGCAACATGAGCGCGGCGAGAGCGAGAGCCTTCTTCATGAATTACCCCAATCGAAACGAGCGTGGCGATGGTGCCAATGTTGCCATCCTAGCACGCATTCAGGCTGGAAGCGCATCGAGCTATCCGCTCCCGCGTCCATGACGAGGCGGGGTCGGGCGCGAGAGCCGCGCTCGCAGCGTTCTCCAACGGGTCAATCTGCCCGGGGCCGATCGCCGTCTAGCGTAGGCGCCAATGATGGTCCTGGAAGAGCTCGACCAGGAAGTCGAGGAACACGCGCACCTTCGGGATCTTCTGCGTCCCCGGCGCGAACACCGCGAACACCGAGGCCCGCTCCGCCACGTGCCAGTCGGTGAGCACGCCCGCCAGCGCGCCGGCACGGATGCCGTCCGCCACCAGGAAATCGGCGAGCCGGGCGACGCCTGCCCCCTGCATGGCGAGCTGGAGGATGCACTGCAGGCTGTCGGAGGCGAAGGCGGCGGCCACCTCGACGTGCTCCATGCCGCCGTCCGCCGTCCTGAACGGCCAGCGGTTGCGCCCCGGCGCGGTGAAGACGATGCAGCGGTGGTGCGCGAGATCGGCCGGCGTCTGCGGAGCGCCCTGCTCGGCGAGATATCCCGGGCTCGCGCAGATCACCGCCTCGATCTCGGCGATCTTGCGCGACACGAGGCGGGAGTCGCCCAGAGGGCCCATGCGCACGGCGATGTCGACCTGCTCGGCGTAGAAGTCCACCAGCCGGTCGGTGAGGGACATGTTGATGCGCACGTCGGGATAGCGGCGGTGGAACTCGATCAGCGCCGGCGCCAGGTGCTGCACGCCGAAGGCTACCGGCGTGTTGATGCGCAGCAGCCCCTGCGGCCGGCCGGCGGAGGCGGCCACCTCCTGCTCGAGCGCCTGCATGGCCTCGATCATGCGCCGGCTCGAGTGGAGGTAGGTCTCGCCCGCCGCGGTCGGCGACAGCCTGCGCCCGCTGCGGTCGAGGAGGCGCAGCCCGAGCCGGGCCTCGAGCCGGGCCACCACCTTCGACACCGCCGAGGGGGTGAGGCCCATCTCGCCCGCCGCCGCCGCGAACGTGCCGCACTCGACGGCGCGCACGAACACCCGCATCTCGGCCAGCTGGTCCATGCCACGCCCCCTAGCCTGCGGCCTGCGCCCCGGCCTCCGCGCCGATCCGCCACGTCTCGCGGCCAAAGCGCTCGAGGAGGAAGTCGAGGAAGGCGCGCACCTTGGGCACCCGGTCGGTGCCATGGGGGAACACGGCGAGCGCGGGCCGGCGCTCGGGGTAGTGCCGGTCGGCGAGAAGGGGCACGAGCCTGCCAGCGCGCATCGGCCGGGCGGCCATGAAGTCGGGAAGCCGCGCGACCCCGGCGCCCTGCAGGGCGAGCTGGAGGACGCAGTCGAGGCTGTCGGAGGCGAAGGTGGCGGGCACCTCCAACAGCTCCACGCCGCCGTCGTCGGTCCGGAACGGCCAGCGCCCGCGCCCCGGCGCGGTGAAGACGATGCAGCGGTGGCGGGCGAGATCGGCCGGGACCGCCGGAGTGCCGTGCCCGGCGAGGTAGGCGGGGCTGGCGCAGATCACGCGCTCGACCTGCGCGATCTCGAGCGTCGCCAGGCCCGGATCCTCGAGGGGGCCCATGCGCACCGCCACGTCGATGCTCTCGGCGTGCATGTCGACCGGCCGGTCGGTGAGCGACATGCTGATGCGCACGTCGGGGTGGCGCCGGCGGAACTCGATCAGCGCCGGCGCCAGGTGCTGCACGCCGAACGATACCGCCGTGTTGATGCGCAGGAGCCCGCGCGGACGGCCGGCGGAGGCGGCGAGCTCGTGCTCGAGGGCGTCGGCGGCCTCGAGCAGGCGGCGGCCGGAAAGGAAGTAGGTCTCCCCCTCGGCGGTCAGTGCCAGCTTGCGCGTGGTGCGGTTGACGAGCCGCACGCCGAGCCGCGCCTCGAGCCGCTGCACGAGCTTGGAGACGGCCGAGGGGGTGAGTCCGAGATCGCCGGCAGCGGCGGCGAAGGAGCCTCGCTCGATGGCGCGCACGAACACGCGCATCTCCCCTAGCTCATCCATGCCGCGTGCCTGGAATTCACGAATGTTGTGCCCCGTCCCGCCATCCAAACGGGCGGCGCAGAGCGTATATGGCCGCCAGAAAGCACGACAACACCCAAATTGCCCGACCGCCGCCGCTCGAGCGGCACCCAGGCGACAGACCAGCCGACAGACCCGGAGGACGCCCGCGACATGACCGTTGCCGACATCACCCTGGCTGCGTTCACGCTTTGTAACAGCGCGCGCGTGGTCGCCTATGTGCCGCAGATCACACGGGCGGCGACCGACAGCGGCGGAGCGCAGGCGATCTCGTTCACCACCTGGGGCCTGTTCCTGGCCTCGAACGCCTCCGCCGTGGCCTACGCGCTCGTCAACAAGGCCGACTGGGCCATGGCCGTCCTGTTCCTAGGCAATGCCATCGGCTGCGCCGCCGTCATCGGGGTGGGCGTCTGGAAGCGCACGCGCCACCGCCGGGAGGGTCAGCAGGCAGCCCCGAGCCCGGCCCCCGACCTGCCCGCGGCCTGAGCCGCCGACCACCAGGGAGATCGTCATGACGAGACACAATGGCCCCCAGCGCCCCGGCAGACGGCCGCCCATCGCCCTCCTCGGCGCGGCCGCCGCGGCAGCGATGCTCGCGCCATGGACGGCGGGCGCGCCCCTCCGCGCGCAGGATCGCCCCGGCCTGCCGCCCGCACTCGAGATGGCGGCGCAGGAGGAGCCCTTCCGCCGGGTGGCCGAGGCGTTCGTGGCGGCGGCAGCGGCGGGCGACACGCGCCGGGCCGAAGCCATGATCAGCCCGGCCGCCGCCGCCAGGACCGGACCAGAGGGCGTGCAGCGCTATCTGGCCGGCGCGGTGCTGCCGTTCTTCGCTCCCTTCAGGGAGATCGCGCGCAGCGTCACCGTCACCCGCACCGCCGAGGTGACGGGCTTTGCCTACTACATGTACATGGTGTCCGCGGGCGGCGAGCTGCGCCCGTTCGTCATCTACGTGGTCGAGGAGGGCGGCGCCAAGGTGGTGGCCAACATCCTCGTCGACCGCTTCGTGGAGGGCCGCCACTGCGTGAAGATGGCGTCGGGCTGGCAGTGCCCCGACCTCGGATGAGCCGTCCGCAGGCGGGAGTCCCGGGGCGGCCGGCCCGCAGGCCGCCCAGGCGTCCCGGCGGCGCGCCGCTCAGGCCATCTCGGCCATGTAATACTTGTCCTTGAGGTGGCAGCGGCCGATGCGCCACTCGAGGGGGCGTCCGTCGAGCGAGAACACCACCCGGTCGAGCACCAGCACGGGCGCGCCGGCGGCGATGCCGAGCGACCGGGCCACGGCCGGCGAGGCCTCGCCGAGCGACACCCGCTCCTCGGCCTTGCCGAGCAAGAGGCCGTACTCCTGAGCCAGGACGATGATGCGGTCGGCGGCGTTGGTGCGCTCCGCCAGGCCGGGGAAGAGCGCGGCAGGAAGGGCCACGTCCTCGGCCAGGAACACCTGGCCGTTGTGCTGGCGCAGGCGCGCGATGCGATAGACGCGGTCGCCGGCGCGCAGCCGCAGACGCGCGCATTCCGCCTCGCTGGCCGCCGCTTCCGCGATCTCCATCGCCTTGATCTCTCCGTTGACCCGGCTCCCGTCGGCGCCGCGCAGATTGTTGAAGCGGGCCGCGAGCTCGTCGGAGGACTGGTCGTTGACGAAGGTGCCCCGGCCCTGCCGCCGCGTGAGCAGGCGCTCGGCCTCCATCAGGTCGAGCGCCTTGCGCATGGTGCCGGCGCTGACCCCGAACTCCCGCGCCAGGTCGCTCTCGTTGGGGATGGCGGAGCCGGGCTTCCATTCTCCCTGCGCAATGCGCTCGGCCAGCGCGTCGCGCAACTGCAAATAGAGAGGCCGGTTTGAGAACCGCCCCGGTGTGGTGGCCATCCGGCTGCTCAGCATGCTTGCCTCCTCACGTTCGTCAGCTCTATATCTGACAAATGCCATCGCGGATTATGTGTAATTCCCTTGTCGACGTTCATCCTGGGTCAAGTATATATCGTCGATCATCCTCATGTATACATAATCGATTCTTATCAACCATAGGCCATGATCTGAATTTTTCCGAGCAACGGATGAGAGTTCTGCACAATTGAAGAAGATCACGATAATTTGGCCTGCTCCCGCACCGCATTTCCCATCGTCGGCATGCCAAGTCCGATGGGCTGCCGCATGGGCCAAGCCTTTGAAGCAGGCCCAGTTCCCAACACTACGGCAAGCGCGAGCGCAGAACCAGAGGTTGCCGCCAGCACGCCCATCCCAAGGCCGCGCCCGAGCTCGATGCCGGCTCGGCGGAGGCGGCCACCTCAGACGCCGGAGCATCCGCCGACGCCGCCGGCGGCCGAGGCTTGCCCGGCCGCGTGAGGGGCGGATCCCGCTCTCGCTGCGGCCGCATTTGTGCTAGCCAAGGCGCGTCCGACGAGCACGAGAGAGCCCGCCCATGGCAAACGACATCGACCTGAAGGGCCGCATCGCGGTGGTCACCGGAGGGGCGCAGGGCTTCGGCAGGGCGATCGCCGAGCGCTTCCTGCGCTCGGGAGCCCGGGTGGCGATCTGGGACAGCGACATCGCCCTGGCGCGGAAGACGGCGCAGGCGCTGGGCGAGAGCGCCACGGCCGTCGCCTGCGACGTGGCCGATCCGGCGGCGGTGGCCGAGGCCCGCCAGGCCACGCTGCGCGCCTTCTCGCGCATCGACATCCTGGTCAACAATGCCGGGATCGCCGGGGCCAATGCCAAGACCTGGGAGACGGACGTGGAGGAGTGGCGCCGGGTGATGCGCGTCAATCTCGACGGGCCGTTCGTGTGCTCGCGCGCCGTGGTGCCCGACATGATCGGCCGGAACTACGGCCGCATCGTCAATATCGCCTCGATCGCCGGCAAGGAGGGCAACCCCAACGCCGCCCACTACTCGGCCTCCAAGGCCGGGGTGATCGCGCTCACCAAGTCGCTGGGCAAGGAGCTCGCCGGCTACGACATCGCCGTCAACGCCATCACACCGGCCGCCGCCAGGACGGCGATCTTCGACCAGCTCACCCAGGCCCACATCGATTTCATGCTGTCCAAGATCCCGCGCGGGCGCTTCGTGACGGTGGAGGAGGTGGCGAGCCTGGTGGCGTGGATGGCGAGCGAGGAGAACTCGTTCACCACCGGCGCCGTGTTCGACATCTCGGGCGGCCGGGCGACCTACTGAGGAGGCCGACGGGCAGGAGGCGAAAGGCAGGCGCGGGCGATCAGCGGCCCGGGCCGAGGGCGCCCGCGCCGCCGCGCACCAGCGGCTCCTGCCAGGAGCCCGTCACCGACACCAGGTCGGCGTCGACCAGGTCGGCGGTCTTGAGCGGCCGGTCGGCGGGCGGGTTGGCCTTGGCGAAGAGCTGCAGGTCGAGCGTGCGCTCGGCGAGGTCGACGCGCCCGGCAGCGGCGATGGCGAGCTGGCCGGCGCGCGCCTGCGCCAGCTCGGCAGTGAGCACGCCCTCGCGCAACAGACCGCGCGCCTGCATGTGCTCCACGACGGTCTGGCCCTTGGCGAGCGTGCCCCAGCCGGGCGGCCGGCCGCTCTCCCTGGCCGCCGCCCGCAACGCCTTGGCGTCGAAGGCCAGGCGGCCGCCGTCGGCGACGGAGAGCGCCGCCTTGCCGGACAGCCTGCGCCAGAGCTCGGCCGGGGTCTGGCCCGCGCTCTGCACGTCGAGCGTGAGGGTGGAGCGGCCGGTGAGCACGGGCGCCCCGAACAGGGCGGCGGCGGCGGGCCCCGCCTCGAAGCCCTCGAGCTTGCCGCGCAGCGTGTAGCGCGGGAGCAGGTCCTGGGTGTTGGCGGTGATCTGGGCGCTGGCCTTGCCGGAGAGCAGCTCGAGCTCGGCGATGTCGGCGAGCAGCCTGCCCGAGCGCACCGTGATGGTGGCGGCGCCGCGGCCGAGCCCGTAGCCCTTGAGCGCGACCTTGGGCGCGGAGATGCGCAGGTCGGCGTCGACGTGGCGGATGAGCGGGAAGGACAGGTCGAAGGCGGACCACGTGGCGGTCTGCCGGTCGAACAGGAAGGACTGGGAGCGCACCGCCTCGGCATAGGGCGTCAGGTCGAGCGCGGCGAAGGCCAGCGTGCCGTCGATCAGCGGCCGCTCGCCCGTCATGTTGAGCACCAGCGCCCCGGCGCCCTCGTTGCCGTCGAGGGAGACCTTGGCGTCCTCCACCGCCAGGATGCGCCGCGCCCAGTTGATCTGGCCCCTGATGGAGGAGGCGTTGAGGCCTTCCGCGCTCGGCACCGGCACGCCGAGCCAGCGCGCCAGCCGGCGCAGGCTCGGGCTCGACAGCTCGGCGCTTCCGGCTAGCTGCAGGTCGGCCGCCACGTCGAGGTGGCCGTCGAAGCTCGCCTCCAGGAGATCGCCCTTGAGCAGGAACTTGGCCGGCCAGCGCGCGGGCGCGCGCTTGTCGGCGGGCAGCGTGACGGCGGCATCGAAGGCGATGCGCTGGCCGCGCAGCGCGAAGCTGCCGCGCGCCGTCACTTGGCCCTTGCGGCGGCCGCTGAGCTCGGCCTGGATGTCGCCGATCGTCTCCGAGCTGCCGTCGGAGGCCACCACGTAGAGCGTGCCGCGGCGCACGGTGAGGGTCTCGTAGCCCATCGCCGCGAGCTGCTCCACAAGCAGCGGCGCGATGGCGCCGGTGACGATGGCACTGCCGAGATCGGCGTAGCTGCCGTCGCTGGGCGAGGTGTCGGCGGCGCGCGGCCCCGACGCATCGAGGTGGAGCACCGGCCCGTCGAGGACGAAGCGGGAGATGGGCGTGCCGGCCGCCGCGTTGCCGTCCGCATAGAGGGTGCCGCGCGAGAGCACGAGGCCCGGCGTCGAGCTCAGGCGCAGCGGCGCGACGATGACGTGCATGTCGCGGGGCGAGGCCATGACCGAGTAGCCGGAGAACGGCTCGTCGAGGGCGCGCCGGCTGAGCAAGGTGGGCGTCAGCAGGGCGAGCAGCAGACAAGCGAGGGTGGCGAGGAGCAGCGTCGCAAAGCGCGAGATGACGGTCTTGCGTCTCATGCCCTGGTTTTCGGCTCTGGACCCTGCCCCACCCGACTTCCCGCCGCCCGCGCCGCGCCAGGCGCCCTGCGCCCGTCCCGCCGTCGAGCTCGCGTCTGCCGTGCTTCTACAAACCGTTGCCGACGAGCGCAAGCTGGACTGTAATGCCCTAGTTCGCGAGTGCGACTCAAGTCGACGCATTCCCCCAGCACGCCTTCATAGCGCACAATGCGGGGAAGGACCAGCCTGACCCTTGCAGGACGACAAGCCATGAGCGATGCACTGTGGAGACCGCAGAGAGAGCGCGCCGCGCAAGCGACACTGTCGGCATTCTCGCACTGGCTGGCAGCGCGCGCAGGCAAGTCGTTTGCGGGCTACGGAGACCTGCACGCCTACTCGACCGCCTTCCCGGCCGAGTTCTGGTCGGCGCTGTGGGATCATGCAGGCGTGGTGGGCGAGAAGGGCGATCCTCCGTTTCTCGTGGACGCCGCCAGCATGCCCGGCGCGCGCTTCTTTCCCGGCGCAAGGCTCAATTTCGCCGAGAACCTGCTGCGCCAGGACGGCGCCGGCGACGCGCTCGTGTTCTGGGGCGAGGACAAGGTGAAGCGCCGCCTGAGCTGGAGCGAGCTCCGGGCCGAGGTCACGCGCGCGGCCGACATGCTGAGGGAGGCCGGCGTCGGGCCCGGCGACCGGGTCGCGGCGATCCTGCCCAACATGCCCGAGGCCATCGTCAGCGTGCTCGCCACCGTCGCGGTCGGCGCCACCTGGTCCTCCTGCTCGCCCGACTTCGGCGCCCAGGGCGTGCTCGACCGCTTCGGCCAGATCGAGCCCAAGGTGCTGATCGCCTGCGACGGCTACTACTACGCCGGCAAGACCATCGACGTCGCCGACAAGCTCGCCGACATCCTGGCCCGGCTGCCGTCGGTGGAGCGGGTCGTCGTCGTGCCCTATCTCGGGCGCGAGCGGGACGTGGTGCGAGGGCTGAACGCAGCGCTGGTGCATCGCGGGCGCCGGGCGCAGACTTGGCAGGATGCGGTGGTCGCGCGCGCGCCGGCACCCCTGCGCTTCCCCCGCCTCCCGTTCGCGCATCCCCTCTACGTGCTCTTCTCCTCGGGCACCACGGGCATGCCCAAGTGCATCGTGCATTCGGCGGGCGGCACGCTCATGAAGCACCTGTGCGAGCACCGCCTGCACTCCGACATCAGGCAGGGCGACCGCCTGTTCTACTTCACCACGCTCGGCTGGATGATGTGGAACTGGCTGGTGTCGGGCCTCGCCCAGGGCGCCACGCTCCTGCTCTACGACGGCTCGCCCTTCCACCCCTCGGGCAACATCCTGTGGGACTATGCCCAGGCCGAGAGGTGCACCCACTTCGGCACCTCGGCCAAGTACATAGACGCCCTCAAGAAGGCCGAGCTGGCGCCGGCCAGGACGCACGATCTCTCCAGCCTGCGCGCGCTGCTCTCTACCGGCTCGCCGCTGGCGCCGGAGGGCTTCGACTACGTCTATGGCGCCATCAAGGGCGACCTGCACCTTGCCTCCATCTCCGGCGGCACCGACATCTGCGGCTGCTTCGTGCTCGGCATCCCCACCGAGCCCGTGTGGCGCGGCGAGATCCAGGGGCCGGCGCTGGGCCTCGCCGTCGACGTGCTCGACGAGGACGGCCGGCCGTTGCCGAGGGGCAAGGGCGAGCTCGTGTGCCGCAATCCGTTCCCGTCGATGCCGATCGGCTTCTGGAACGATCCCGACGGCAAGAAGTACCGCGCCGCCTACTTCCAGCGTTTCGAGCAAATCTGGCACCACGGCGACTTCGCCGAGTGGACCGATCACGGCGGCATGATCATTCACGGCCGCTCGGACGCCACCCTCAATCCCGGCGGGGTGCGCATCGGCACCGCCGAGATCTACCGGCAGGTGGAGCAGCTGCCCGAGGTGCAGGAGGCGATCGTCATCGGCCAGGACTGGGACAACGACGTGCGCGTGGTGCTGTTCGTCGTGCTCAAGCCCGGCATCACGCTCGACGAGGGCCTGCGCGAGCGCATCAGGCGGCAGATCCGCACCGGCGCCAGCCCCCGCCACGTGCCGGCCAGGATCGTGCAGGTGGCCGACATCCCGCGCACCAAGTCGGGCAAGATCACCGAGCTTGCCGTGCGCGACGTGGTGCACGGGCGCGAGGTCAAGAACAAGGAGGCGCTGGCCAATCCCGAGGCGCTCGAGCTCTACAAGGGGCTGGCCGAGCTGGCGCGCTAAGCCTTCCGCCGTCCCGACTTCCGCCGCGCCGCCCGGGGGCAGGCGCACTCCCGGCCGGCTAAAAAAAATTCGGATCCGCTGTCGATCCCGGCCGGCCGCGTTCGTCGTGAGGACAGAGCCGGCGTGGGGTGCCTCCCGCGGGCGCCGCCCCGGTCCGGCTCGGACAGCAAAACGCAAGGAGAACGACGATGCGCTTCATGGCGATTGTGAAGGCCACCAAGGACTCGGAAGCCGGCAGAATGCCCTCCGAGGACATGCTGGCGGCCATGGCCAAGTTCAACGAGGAGATGGTCAAGGCCGGCGTCATGCTCGACGGCAACGGGCTGCAGCCGAGCTCGAAGGGCGCGCGCGTGCGCTTCTCGGGCGCCAAGCGCACCGTGATCGACGGGCCCTTCGCCGAGACCAAGGAGCTGGTGGCGGGCTACTGGATCCTCCAGTGCAAGTCGCTGGCGGAGGCCGTCGAGTGGATAAAGCGCTGTCCCAATCCCCACGATGAGGACGGCGAGATCGAGATCCGCCAGATCTTCGAGCTGGAGGACTTCGGCGAGAGCCCCGCAGTGGAGCACCACCGGCGCCTCGGCGAGCTGCTGGCCAAGAAGTGAGCCTGGCCGTCGCGGGCAATTGCGCCCCGCGGCCTCCCGACCTATCGACAGCCAAGGCCCGAGCTCGGCGGATGCATACCGCCGGGCCGGCTCTCGAACCCGAATATCGAAGGAGATCGACCATGCGAATTCTCGGCATGCTCAAGGCCGACGCGGATACGGAGGCGGGAAAGCCGCCCAGCAAGGACCTGATCGAAAGAATGGGCGCCTTCATCGAGGAGGTCACGAAGGCCGGCGTGATCGTGGCCACCGACGGCCTGCACCCGAGCTCGCGGGGCAAGCGGGTGCGGCTCGCAGACGGCAAGTTCACGGTCATCGACGGGCCGTTCACCGAGTCCAAGGAGCTCGTCGCCTCCTACGCCCTGTTCCAGGTCAAAACCATGGACGAGGCCGTGCACTGGACCAAGCGCTTCCTCGAAGTGCTGGGCAGGGGCGAGTGCGAGCTGCGCCCGATCTTCGAGGCGGAGCACTTCTCGCCGGAGGTGCTCACCCCCGCCGAGCGCGCCCGCGAGGAGGCGACGCGGCGCGCCATGAAGCGCGACGCCGAGCCGCCGCCGACGAGGCGATAGCGCTGCCGCAGCCGGCCCTTGCCCGCCGGCGGCGATGATGGTGTGATCGGCGGCCGTGACGGCCACCGACACCCATCGCGCCATCGAGGCGGTGTTCCGCATCGAGCAGGCGAGGCTGATCGCCGGCCTCGCCCGCATGGTGCGCGACGTGGGGCTGGCGGAGGAGCTGGCGCAGGACGCCCTGGTCGTTGCGCTCGAGCAGTGGCCGCGCTCGGGCATTCCCGACAGGCCCGGGGCCTGGCTGATGGCGGCTGCCCGCAACCGGGCCATCGACCGCCTGCGCCGCGCGCGGCTCGTCGAGCGCAAGCACCAGGAGCTCGGGCGCGAGCTGGAGGCCGACGCCGCAGCCGCGGCCCCCGATCTCGACGCCGCCCTCGACGACGACATCGGCGACGACCTCCTGCGCCTGATGTTCACCGCCTGCCATCCGGTGCTGACCATGGAGGCGCGCGTGGCCCTCACGCTGCGCCTCCTCGGCGGCCTCACCACCGAGGAGATCGCGCGCGGCTTCCTGCTGCCGGAGGCCACCATCGCCCAGCGCATCGTGCGGGCGAAGCGTACGCTCGCCGAGAAGCGCGTGCCCTTCGAGGTGCCGCGCGGGGAGGCGCTGGCCGAGCGGCTGGGCTCGGTGCTGGGCGTGATCTATCTCGTCTTCAACGAGGGGTACGCGGCGACCGTCGGGGAGAACTGGGTGAGGCCGCAGCTGTGCGAGGAGGCGCTGCGGCTGGGCCGCATCCTGGCCGAGCTGGCGCCGGCGCAGCCCGAGGTGCACGGGCTCGTCGCGCTGATGGAGATCCAGGCCTCGCGTCTCAAGGCGCGCGTGGGCCCCGGCGGCGAGCCGATCCTGCTGCTCGACCAGGATCGCGGCCGCTGGGACCGGCTGCTGATCCGGCGCGGGCTCGCCGCGCTGGAGCGCGCCCTGGCGCTGGGCGGGCCGCCCGGCCCTTATCTGCTGCAGGCGGAGATCGCCGCCTGCCACGCCCGGGCGCCGCGGGCGGCAGACACGGACTGGGCGCGCATCGCCGCCCTCTACGCGGCACTGGCGCGGCTCTCGCCGTCGCCGGTGGTGGAGCTCAACCGCGCCGTGGCGGTGGCCATGGCCGAGGGCCCGGCCGCGGGGCTGGCGCTGGTCGACGCGCTCGTCCAGCAGCCCGCGCTTCGCGGCTATCACCTGCTGCCCGGCGTGCGCGGCGACCTGCTCTTCAAGCTCGGCCGGCTCGAGGAGGCGAGGGCCGAGTTCGAGCGCGCGGCGGCGCTCTCCCGGAACGAGCCCGAGCGGCGGCTGCTGCTCCAGCGCGCGGACGCCTGCCGGCCGGCGCGGTGAGCCCGAGCTGCCGGCTGCCGGCAGCCGGGACCCAGGGTGCGCGCTCCGCCCGCTCGACTCATGCGAATGCTCCGCTCACTCTGCGTCGCCCCCCTCCGTGCTTCGCTTTGCTCAGCTCCGGGATGACGGGGAACGGCGCGCAAGTCCGGGATGACGGCGGCTCAAGATGGAAATTAACCGTAACCGGAGTAATCCCACAGGTCCCAGGGTGTGCTATGATGCGTGCACCTCGGTACCGGGGGGGTCGCCCAACTCGAGGGGCGGCCTCCAGAGGCGGCCGGGGGCCTGCGCAATGGCGCTGCGGGATGTCGTGCCCGCGGGCCTGGGCCCATGGTGATCGGATCGGTCAAGCGGGTTCCACGCGCGGGCGCGGGGCGTGAGAGCCGACTCTCAGGCCTTACAAATACGGTCCGGCGGCTAGACGCCCCGCACCTCTACTCTCCCAAACCCTCGGGGTTCCGGCCCGCGAGGCAATCGGCGCTTGCGCCGTCCCGGACGCCCGGCGGCCGGCGGGCGCGTCTCCATCACCGGGCAAGACCCCGGACAGCCGCGCCACGGCGCGGCTTCCGGGGACGCACGACGCAAGGGCGGTGCAAGGCTCGGCGAGGAGAGTGCCGGCGGGCGGAGGGAAGAGCGGCGCGATGCGCTTCGCTTATTGCGCCCTGGGCCATTCCTCGGGGCTCCGGCCCGCGAGGCGACCGGTGCTTGCGCCAAGCGAATGGCCAATGGCGAGTAGCGAAACGGGGCGTGGAGAGTGAGGGGCAACGGGCGCGGCCGCCGAGCGCCGTCTGCCCCGGAGCTGCCGCACCGGCGCCCTGTTGACGCTTTATTCACCCTTTCTCCTGTGCTAGCACACAGAGCTCTAGCACATGGCCCGCGTGGCTTCCTGGGCGGTGAAGGGTGGTCGTCATGAAGGTGTGGAGCATCGTCAGCCAGAAGGGCGGCAGCGGAAAGACGACCCTGGCGCTGCATCTGGCGATCGCCGCGGCGCGCGCGCGCAAGGTGCTGGTGATCGACCTCGACCCCCAGCAGTCGGCCGAGCGCTGGCACGCCATCCGGCAGCGCACCACCGGCAGCAAGGACGATCCCAGCATCGCCGCCGGCCCCTATCAGAAGCTGCCCGACATGCTCAAGACCGCGCGCCGGCTCGGCGCCGAGCTGGTGCTGATCGACACTCCGCCCAAGCTCGACAAGGCGATCATGCCGGCCCTGCGCGCGGCCAGCCTGGTGCTGGTGCCGCTCAAGAGCGCCATCCTCGACCTGCAGGCGCTGGAGGACACCTGCGACCTCATCAACCTGGCGCGGGCGCGCAACAAGGCGGTCGTGGTGCTCAACGCCGTGCCGACGGGGCCGGGCCGGGAGACGGCGATCAGGGAGAGCCTGCGCGCGGCGAGCCGCCTCAAGCTCGAGGTGGCGGCCGAGCGCCTGAGCGACCTGCCGGCGTTCAGCCAGGGCCTCAGGACCGGCCGCGGCGTCACGGAGACGGAGAAGAATGGCACAGCGGCGAAGGAGATCACCGCGCTCCGGGAAGCGCTCTGGGCGCGCGACACCGGCGAGGACGCGGGAGAGTGAGGTGGCGCACGTACCTCTATCGCTGACCGACGCCGTCAAGGCGTCCGCCGGGCGCCCGCCGCCGGCCTCCGCCCGCGCGCCGCGGCCCCGGCCGGAGACCTCGCTCACCCAGTCGGTGAAGAAGGTGGCAAGCCGTCGGCGCAGCCCGCCCGCCACCCGCACCGGCCGCAAGGGCATCGTCATCTACTTCGACCCGCATGTGGCGGCCTCCATCCGCCGCCTGGCCCTCGACTGGAACGTGACCAACCAGCAGCTGGGCGAGTGGGCCTTCAAATACCTGTTCGAGAAGCTCGGCGAGGCGTGGCCGGCCTGAGCGGGCAGGCAAGCGTGGGTTGCAAGCGAGTTGGTGTCATGGGTGAGGAGCCGTCACTGACCGATGCCGTCAAGGAGGCCGCCGGCGGCAGGTCGCTGACCGATGCCGTCAGGGGCGTGGCCCGCCCGGGCGCGTGGGCCGGCGAGGAGGCGGCCGATGCGGACGACGGGCGGGCGGCCGGCCGGGGCCGGCGGGCAGCCGGCACCCTCGCCGCCGGCATCGTCGTCGCCGCCATATCGGCGTTCGCCGCCCTTCTCGTGCGCGAGACGCCGGCAGCGCGCCCGCCGGCGCCGGCCCTGCAGGTGGCCGAGCGCACGCAGGCCCCGGTGGCGCTGTCGCGGCGCGTGGCGCTGGTGGTCGGCAACTCCGCCTACCGCCACGCCCCGCGCCTGGCCAATCCGCGTTTCGATGCCGTGGACATGGCCGCCGCCCTGCGCCAGCTCGGCTTCCGGGTGATCGAGGGCTTCGACCTCGACAAGCGCGCCTTCGACGCCAAGGTGGCCGAGCTCGCCGCGGCGCTGGCCGGCGCCGACGTCGGCCTCTTCTTCTATGCCGGACACGGGCTGCAGGTGCGCGGCCACAACTATCTCGTCCCGGTCGACGCCAGGCTCGACTCGGCGGCGGCCCTGGAGGCGGAGACGGTGGCGCTCGACCAGGTGCACCAGACCATGGAGCAGCGCGCCCCCACCAACCTCCTGTTCTTCGACGCCTGCCGCGACAACCCGCTTTCGCGCACCCTGGCGCGGGCGCTCGGCTCGCGCTCGCTCGAGATCGGCCGCGGCCTGGCGCCGGTGGAGGGCGCCGCCGGCACGCTCGTCAGCTTCTCCACCCAGCCCGGCAACGTCGCCCTCGACGGAGAGGGGCGCAACTCGCCCTTCTCCGGCGCGCTGGTGCGCCAGCTCACCGCCTCCAGCGAGGACCTGCTCGCCATCCTGACGGCGGTGCGCAACGAGGTGATGCGGCGCACCGACCGCCGCCAGGTGCCGTGGGAGCACGTGGCCCTCACCCGCCGCTTCTATTTCAAGCCGGTGGTGGAGACGTCGGCCCTGGCCTCTCCCGGCCATCACGGCTCGAGCGAGCATGGCGTCCCAGCCGCTGGGCGGCCGCCGGAGCCGCTGCCGCCGTGAGCGGGCGCGATCACGCCTTCGTGATCCCATGCCCGGCGCCGGATGCTTAATGATCGGCGCGGGCGGGATGTGGGAGATGACCATGAGGACGTTGAAGGCTCTTGCTCTGACGACGGCGGCGTTGGCGCTTTCGCTCTCCGCCGCGGCCGCGTGCGACGATCTCGACGAGGAGCTGGCGCTGCAGGCGGCCATGGAGTCGACCAAGCTTGCGCGAGCCTCTGCCGAGCAGCCCGGGGACCGCGCCGATGCCGCAACGCCGGGTGCCGAAGGCGCATCCTCGGCCGTCGCTGCCGCCGAGCCGGCCGCGGGCGCCCAGACGGTGCAGGCCCCAGCCGCCACCGTGCGCCAATAGCGCGCGGGCGTCCTAGCGCCCGCCGCCGGCGCGCCCGCCGGCCACCGCCTGGTGCAGCAGCAGCACCGGGACGAGCCCGATGACGACGATGGTGAGCGCGCCCAGCGCCCCCTGCTCGAACTGCTCGAGGGCGGCGTAGCTGTAGACGTGGGTGGCCAGCGTCTCGAAGTTGAACGGGCGCAGCAGCAGCGTGGCCGGCAGCTCCTTCATGCCGTCGACGAACACGAGCAGGGCAGCTGCGCCCAGCGCCGGCACCAGCAGCGGAATGTGCACGCGCCACAGGGCCGAGAGCGCCGTCTGGCCGAGCGTGCGGGCGGCCGCGTCGAGGTTGGGCGAGAGCCGCTCCAGGCCCGCCTCCAGCGCCCCGAGCGAGACGGCAAGGAAGCGGATGGCGTAGGCCAGCACGATCACCAGCACGCTGCCCGACAGCAGGAGCCCCGTCGACACGCCGAGCAGCCCGCGCAGGGCGGCGTCGATGCGGTTGTCGAGCGCGGCGAGCGGGATCAGCAGGCCGATGGCCAGCACCGTGCCGGGAACGGCGTAGCCCAGCGCGGCTGCGCGCACCACCGCGCGCACGAAGGCGGTGGGCGCGAGCCGGCGCGCATAGGCGAGCGCCAGGCCCAGGGCCACGGTGACGAGCGCGGCGACGGCGGCCACGCCCACGCTGTTGCGCACCGCCCGCCAGAAGCCGGCGGCGAAGGCGTCGGCTGCGTGCGAGGAGGCCTGGACGAGGAGGACCGCGAACGGCACCACGAAGCCGGCGAGCACCGGCAGCGCGCATAGCCCCGCCGCCGCCGCCGCCCGCCAGCCCTCGAGATCGGAGAAGGGGATGGAGCGGTAGCGGCCGGTGGTGTGGTGGAACTGGCTCGCCCCGCGCGCCGCCCGCTCCGCCGCCAGCAGCGCCGCCACGAAGGCCAGCGCCACCAGCGCGATCTGCGCCGCCCCGGCGAGGTCGGAGCGCTGCAGCCAGGTGGCGTAGATGCTCACCGTCAGCGTCGGCACGCCCAGGTACTGCACGGCGCCGAGGTCGTTGAGCGCCTCCATCAGCGCCAGCGCGGCGCCCGCCGCCAGCGCCGGCCGCGCCAGCGGCAGCGCCACCGACCAGAAGGTGCCGGCAGCGGTGCGCCCGAGCGTGCGCGCAACCTCCAGCACGCACACCGACTGCTGCACGAAGCTCGCGCGCGCGGAGAGATACACGTAAGGGTAGAGCACCGACGACAGCACCAGGATGGCGCCGGGCAGGGTGCGCACGTCGGGGAACCAGTAGTCGCCAACCGTGCGCCAGCCGAGGAGCGTGCGCAGGCCGGCCTGCACGGGCCCGCCGTAGTCGAGCAGCTCCACGTAGGCGTAGGCGACGATGTAGGTCGGCATGGCGAGCGGCAGCACCAGGAGGCGGTCGAGCAGCCCGCGCCCGGGAAAGCGGTACATGGTGGTGACCCAGGCGGAGCCGGTGCCGAAGACGAGCGTGAGGCCCGCCACGCCGAGGAGCAGCAGGGTGGTATCGGCGACCGCGGCGGGCAGCACGGTGCGCACAAGATGCGGCCAGGCGCTCTCCCGCCCGCCCAGCGCCAGAACCGCGACGGTGGCCACGGGCAGGGCCATGACCGCCGCCAGCACCGCCGCGAACACGGTCCAGCCAGGCGCCACGGCGAGCCGCCGCCACCAGGCCGCCAGGCGCGCGAGTCGGGCCGGTTGCGGGCTCCCGCCCCCGGGGGAGGTGGGCATGCGCCTGCCGTGGTGAGCGAGGTCGGCCATGGCGCATTGGGAAGGCCCTGGCGCGCGATGCGTCAAGGGCCTCGGTTGATCGTCGGGGGCAGGACGCGGTCGGCGGCGAAGGCGATGGTGGCGCAGGTGCCCTCCCCCGGCGCGCTCGTGACGGCGAGCGTGGCGCCGTTGGCGGCGGCAAGCGCGCGCGTCATGGGCAGGCCGAGCCCCATGCCCTTGGGCCGCGCGGACCCGTTGGCCGCCTTCTGTGCCGCCGCGGACGGCAGGCCCGGCCCCGTATCGGAGACGGAGATCGCAAGCGCGCCGCCCTCGGATGACACGGCCACCTGAACCCGGTCGCCCGGCCGCGCGAACTTGATGGCGTTGCCGAGCAGGTTGAGCAGCATCTGCCTGAGGGCGAGCTCGTCGGCCTGGAGGCGCGGCAGGTCGCCCGGACAGGCGGCGGAAAGCTCGACGCCGGCGCGGTCGGCGAGCGGACGCGCCACCGCCAGGCACGCCTCGATGACGGCCGTGGGGTCGAGGCCCGTCGCGGCGTGCGCGGGCACGCCCCCCACCGCCTCCCCGCACAGCAGGCTGTCCACTACGCCAAGCGCGTGCCTGGCGCTCTCGAGGATGCCGCGCGAGTACTCGAGGTAGCGCGCATCGCCGAGCGGCCCGAAGTGCTGGCTCTGCAGGACCTCGGCGCAGGCGATGACGGCCCCGAGCGGCGTGCGCAGCTCATGCGCGAGCCAGGCGCCGAGCGCTGGCCGGCCGGCGTCCGGCTCCCCGTCGCGCACGCTCACCAGGGTGGCGGCGCCGACGCCCGGCACCCGGCATTCCTCCACCCGGCAGGTGATGCGCTGCGCGCCACGCACCGTCCAGAGCACCAGAACCTCGCCCTCAGAGGCGCGCCCTCCGGCCGCGGCGAGCTGGCGCAGGCGGGCAAGGGCGGGCATGGCCGCGTCGAGGGCCACGGGCGGCGGCGAGGCGCCCGCATCGAGCCCCAGGAGGGCCCAACCGGCGGGCGTGGCATCGAGGAGCAGCCCGGCGCCCACGTCCAGGATGAAGGATGGCCCCGGCGCAATGGGGCCCGCGCCCGGCGCTCGCTTTCGATCCGGGCAGGCGGAGCTCTCGCGTGGGGAGGCGGGGCACATGCGCGGAAAAATGCCGGCGAATCAGCGATCCGCGCCCTGCTTAGCGTGCCGGGCCCGGTGCCGTCCACAGGCGAGCCGGCGCAAACCGCCGGGCGGGGCACGGCTTCTGTTCACAACGCGAGAAATGCTGTGAATGCGCTGCGCCGGCCCGGCCATTCGGCTATACTGGCCCGGCCGCCCGGCGCTACCGTGCCCGGGCCGGGCGCACCGTCCCGAGGAGACTGGGTCATGGCCGACAATTCCCGCTTGGAGATTCCCGCGGCGATGCGCGAGCTGGCCGAGCGCAATGTCGAGCAGGCCCGCGCCGCCTATACACAGTTCATGCAGGCTGCGCAGAAGGCCCAGGAGATGGCGTCCAAGTCCTCCGACGCCATGGCCGCAAGCGCGCGGGAGGTCTACGCCCGGGCGATGCGCTATGCCCAGGAGAACGTGGACGCAAGCTTTGCCTTTGCCGCAGACTTGGCGCGCGCCCGCGACCTCAAGGAGTTCATGGAGATCCAGCAGCGCTACGCCCAGAAGCAGGCCGTGGCCTATACGCAGCAGGCCCAGGAGCTTGCGCGCCTGCTGGCCGACGCGGCGCAGATGGCCCAGCGCCGCAGCATGTAGGGCCTGCCGCCGCGGCATATCTCCGCAAGAGTCATAACATCTGTGACCAGATGGTCACATACGAACAGCCTCGTTTCCGGCCTGGCAACTCGAATTGGACTTGGCCCGCAATAAGGCTCAATTTCAGGCTGCGATTCGCTGTGCTGGTACGGATCCAGGGGGAACGACATGAACAAGTGCTTCCTCGTCAGCGTAGCAGCGTTGCTGGCAATGGCTGCGGCAGGCCCGGCTGCTGCCGACGGGATGCCGACCAAGCGCGCCCCCGCCGCCGCGCCCGTTCAGCCGGCCGCGAACTGGACCGGCGGGCAGTTCGGCGGCTTCGGCGGCGGCAGCAACCTGGCGCAGAACTTCGCCGAGCCCGGCGCGCATCTGTGCGCCGTGTCGGGCCTCGGTGCTCTCACTGCGACGTGCACCGAGTCGCACCTGATCTTCTCGGGCCATCCCACGAGCTTCACTGCGGGCGCGTTCCTCGGCTACCGCATGCAGGTCGGCAACTTCGTGTTCGGCATCGAGGGCGACGGCGCCTGGAAGCGCGCCTCGGACAGCGGGGCCCTGATCGTCAACTCGGTCGAGACGGGTTTCCTGAAGTCGGAGACCTTCACCGGCTCGCTCAAGCAGGGCTGGGACGGGTCGGTGCGCGGCCGCGCCGGCGTTCTCGTCACGCCCACCACCCTGGCCTACGCCACCGCCGGCCTCGCCTTCGGCGAGGTGTGCGGCTCCTTCAGCTACAAGGGCACCTTGGCCAATGGTCCAGCCATCCTTGCGACGGCGACCGGCGCGCGCAGCTGGTGCGAGACCCAGACCGGCTACACCGTGGGCGGCGGCGTCGAGACCGAGATCCGCAAGGGCATCAAGGCGCGGGCCGAGTATCGCTACACCGACCTCGGTGACTTCTCCGAGAACGTGCCGCTTGCCGCCGTGGGCACCCTGTGCGGCGCCAGCTTCGCCTGCACCGGCAATGGCCGCGTCGACATGGAAGCCGCGTTCCATACCTTCCGGGTCGGCCTGGGCGTCGACTTCTAGGCCCATCGCCCCCATCGGCGGGCACAGCCTTCCTCGGGCGGCCTCGGTTAACGGGGCCGCCCGAATTTCGTCCGGAAGGTTTGGTCTATCCTCCGGCCTGGGATATTTTCCGGCTCGTCGGCCCGCCGGGCAGACCCGGCGGGTGGGACGATCGGCAGCCATTGCCGGACCGTCTCGAGGTCGAGCATCCATGCGCCCTGTCCGCCCGCTCCGCGCCCTCCTTGCGCTCCTCGCCGCGCTTCTCGGCGCCCTCGCCTTCGGCGAGGCGGCGGCCCAGCCCGGCGACGAGCAGGCCATGATGCGGCGCTATCGCGAGCTCTATGACTCCGGGCGCTACACGGAGGCGGTGGCCGAGGCGCAGCGGCTCGAAGCGCGCATCCGCGCCCGCGCCGGGCCCAGGTCGGTCGACTATGCGCTCGCCCTGTTCGCTCTCGGCCGTGCTCAGCTCGCCCTCGGCCACTACCAGGACGCCGAGAGGTCCTACAAGGGCGCGCTCGAGATCCGCGAGCGCGCGCTGGGCCCGGCAAGCCCGGCGGTGGCCGAGTCGCTCAGCGTGCTGGCCGAGGCCTACCGGCGCTCGGGCCGCTACGGCGACGCCGAGCCGCTCATCAAGCGCGCGCTCGACATCTGGCAGAGGAGCCCCGCCGCCCACCAGCGCGACATCGCCGGCGCGCTCAACAATCTCGCCAGCATCTACTGGAGCCTCGGACGCTACACGGACGCCGAGCCGCTCTATCAGCGCACCATCGCCATGAGCGCCAACGACCGCGACGTGGCGATCGCGCTCAACAACCTCGCCACCGTCTACTTCAAGCTCGAGCGCTTCACCGAGGCCGAGCCGCTGCTGCAGCGGGCGCTGGCGCTGCAGGAGCGCACGCTGCGCGCCGACGACCCCGACCTGGTGCAGAGCCTGAGCAACCTTGCCGTCGCTCACCGCCACCTCGGGCGCACCGAGGAGGCGATCGCCCATTCCCGGCGGGCCATCTCGATCGCCGAGAAGGCGTTCGGCGGGGACCACCCGGTGGTGGCCGCCACGCTCGTCCCGCTCGCCAACACGCTGATGAGCGCCAGGCGCCACGCCGAGGCCGAGCCGGCGCTCGCGCGCGCCCTAGCCATCCGCGAGCGCATGCTGGGCCCTGAGCACGCCGAGGTCGCCGCCGCGCTGCGCGATGTGGCGCGCCTGAAGCTGGCGACGGGGCATCACCGCGAGGCGCTCGAACTGTCGCGGCGCGCCGTCGGCATCGTCGTCGCCCGCCTGGCGCGCGACTTCGACTCCAGCTCGCGCGCCGACGTCGCCGCCATCCGCGGCTACTTCGACCTCAGCCTGGCGGCGCTCGACCGCGCGATGGCCGCCGATGCCGCGGCTCCGGGCCTCGCCGCCGAGAGCTTCGAGATGGCGCAGTGGAGCAACCAGTCCTCGGCGGCGGCGGCCGTCATCCAGATGGCCGCCCGCTTCGGCGGCGGCTCCGACGAGCTGGCGAGCCTCGTGCGGGAGCAGCAGGACGCCTCGGCGGCGCGGCGCGCCCTCGACCGCTCGCTCGTCGCCGAGCTGGCGGGCGGGCCGGGCAGTCGCGGCAAGGACGACATCCGCCGCAAGCTGAGCGAGCTCGACGCGCGCATCGAGGCGCTCAACGCGCGCCTGACGAGCCAGTTTCCGCGCTATGCCGAGCTGGTGAGCCCCAAGCCGATGCCCCCGGCCGAGGCGCAGAAGCTGCTGGGCCCCGACGAGGCCCTGCTGCTCTATCACGTCGGCGAGGAGGAGAGCTACGTCTTCGCCGTGACCCGCGAAGGCCACGAGCGCCGCAAGATCTCGCTGTCGGCCAAGGCTTTGTCGCAGCGCGTCGCCGAGTTCCGCCGCGGCCTCGACGTCGACCTCGTCGATCGCGCGGTGAGCCGCGCGCGCCCGGCCGCGCCCGCGGTGGCCAAGGTGGAGCTGTTCGACCTGGGCAGGGCGCACGAGCTGTTCGCGCTGCTCGTCGGCCCGGTCGACGGGCTCATCGCCTCCAAGCGCCACCTGCTCGTCGTCCCGACCGGCGCGCTGACCGCCCTTCCCTTCCACCTGCTGGTGACGCAGCGGCCGCCGGCCGGCCTGCCGCGCATCGACAAGCCCGCGGACTTCGCCGCCTATGCCGAGGCCGCCTGGCTCGCCAAGCGGCAAGCGGTCTCGGTTCTGCCCTCGGTGGCAAGCCTGCAGGCGCTGCGCTCGCTCGCCAGGACCGCGCCGGGCGCCAAGCCGCTGATCGGCTTCGGCGATCCCATCTTCAACACCGCCGAGGCGGCCCCCTCCCCGCCGGCGCGCGGCGCCGCCCGGGCCGGCACGCGCACGCGCGGCTACACCGACTACTGGCAGGGCCGCGGCGTCGACCGCGCCAAGCTGGCGCAGGGCCTGGAGCGACTGCCCGAATCCGGCACCGAGCTCGAGGCGGTGGCGCGCAGGCTGGGCGCGCCCATGAGCGACATCCACCTGCGCGCCGACGCCAGCGAGACCACGGTCAAGCGCGCCCGCCTCGCCGACTACGCCGTCGTCTACTTCGCCACCCACGGGCTGGTCGCCGGCGACGTCAAGGGCCTGGCCGAGCCGTCGCTGGTGCTGTCGCTGCCCAAGACCGCGAGCGAGCTCGACGACGGGCTGCTCACCGCCAGCGAGGTGGCGCAGCTCAAGCTCAACGCCGAATGGGTGGTGCTGTCGGCCTGCAACACGGTGGCCGGCGACCGGCCGGGTGCGGAGGCGCTGTCGGGGCTGGCGCGCGCCTTCTTCTATGCCGGCACGCGCGCGCTGCTGGTGTCGCACTGGGCGGTCGATTCCACCGCCGCCACCCGCCTCACCACCGCCACCTTCGACATCCTCAAGAAGGAGCCCGGGATGCGCCGGGCCGAAGCACTGCGCCGCGCCATGCTCGATTACATGGGCGACGCCTCCGACCCCAAGAACGCCTACCCGGCGCTGTGGGCCCCCTTCCAGGTGGTGGGCGAGAGCTGAGCCGCGCGCGCCCCGCGCTGCGGCCGCCGCGCTCAGCCGTTCACGTCGTAGGCAGCGAGCGCCGCCATGTTGACCACGTCGGTGTCCTTGGCGCCGAGCGAGCAGATCTGCACCGAGTGGGTGAGCCCCACCAGCATCGGCCCGATCAGGGTCGCCCCGCCCAGCTCCTTGAGCATCTTGGTGGAGATCGAGGCGGAGTGGAACGCCGGCATGACCAGCACGTTGGCGGTGTCCGACAGGCGGCAGAAGGGATACTGGCGCATGGCCTCGCGGTTGAGCGCCACGTCGGCGGCCATGTCGCCGTCGTACTCGAAGTCGACCTGGCGCTGGTCGAGGATCGAGACCGCCTCGCGCACGCGATCGGAGCGCTCCCCGCGCGGATGGCCGAAGGTGGAGTAGGCGAGGAATGCCACCCGCGGCTCCATGGCCAGGCGCCGCGCCACCGAGGCCGCCTCCTGGGCGATGTCGGCGAGCTGCTCGGCGGTCGGCATGTCGTGCACGGCCACGTCCGCCACCAGCACGGCACGGCCCCGGCTCAGCGCGATCGACACCCCGATCACGCGCCGGCGCGGCCGCGGGTCCAGCACCTTCCGCACGTCCTCGTAGGCCGTGTACCAGTTGCGGGTCACGCCGGTGACCATGCCGTCGGCATGCCCCATGGCCACCATGCAGGCGGCGAACACGTTGCGGTCGTTGTTGACGAGGCGCTGGCAGTCGCGCAGCAGGTAGCCCTTGCGCTGCAGGCGGCGGTAAAGGAAATCGGCGTACTCGTGGCGCCGCTCCGCCAGGTTGGTGTCGTGCATCTCGATCATGTCGGTGCGGCCGATGCCGGCGGTGGCGAACGCCTCCCGGATCGGGGCGTGGCGGCCGATCAGGATCGGCCGGCCGAGGCCGGCGTTGTGGAAGGCGTTGGCGGCGCGCGCGATCTGCGGCTGCTCGCCCTCGGCGAAGACGATGCGCTTGGGGGCGTGGCGGACCTGGTCGAAGATGGCGTGCAGCCAGCCGGCCACCGGGTCGAGGCGGCCGGAGAGCTGGGCCACGTAGCCCTCCATGTCCACGATCGGCCGGCGTGCCACGCCCGTGTCCATCGCCGCCTTGGCCACGGCCGGCGGCACGGCGCTGATGAGGCGCGGGTCGAACGGGGCCGGGATGATGTAGTCGGGCCCGTAGGTCACCTGCCGCCCGAGGAAGGCGGCGGCCACCTGGTCGGGCACGTCGGCGCGCGCAAGCTCGGCCAGTGCCTTGGCGGCAGCGATCTTCATGGCCTCGTTGATGGTCGAGGCCTGCACGTCGAGCGCCCCGCGGAAGATGAAGGGGAAGCCCAGCACATTGTTGATCTGGTTGGGGTAGTCCGACCGCCCCGTGGCCACGATGGCGTCCTGGCGCACCTCCGCCACCTCCTCCGGCGTGATCTCGGGGTCGGGATTGGCCATGGCGAAAATGATGGGCTTGTCGGCCATCGACTTGACCATCTCCTTGGTCACCGCGCCCGCCGCCGACAGGCCGAAGAAGGCGTCCGCACCCTCCAGCGCCTCGGCCAGCGAGCGCGCCTTGGTCTTGGCGGCATAGGCCGACTTCCACTGGTTCATGCCCTCGGTGCGGCCCTGGTAGATGACGCCCTTGGTGTCGCAGAAGACCACGTTCTTCTTGGGCATGCCCATGGCCGTGAGCAGCTCGAGACAGGCGATGCCGGCCGCGCCCGCGCCGTTGACGACGAGCTTGAAGCTCTGCATCTCGCGGCCGGTGAGCTCGAGCGCGTTGATGAGGCCGGCGGCGGCGATGATGGCGGTGCCGTGCTGGTCGTCGTGGAAGACGGGGATGTTGAGCAGCTCCTTGAGCCTCTCCTCGATGATGAAGCAGTCGGGTGCCTTGATGTCCTCCAGGTTGATGCCGCCGAAGCTGGGGCCGAGGTAGCGCACGCAGTTGATCACGGCCTCGACGTCCGGGGTGTCGACCAGGAGGTCGATGGCGTCGATGTCGGCGAAGCGCTTGAACAGCGCGCCCTTGCCCTCCATCACCGGCTTGGCGGCCTGGGCGCCGAGGTTGCCCAGCCCCAGGATGGCCGTGCCGTTGGACACCACCGCCACCAGGTTGCCCTTGTTGGTGTAGTCGTAGGCGTAGTGGGGATCGCGGGCGATGGCCAGCACCGGCACGGCGACCCCCGGCGAGTAGGCGAGCGACAGATCGCGCTGGGTGGTGAGCGGCTTGGTCGGCGTGATCTCGAGCTTGCCGGGCTTGCCGTGGCTGTGGAACTGCAGCGCCTCCTGGTCGGTAAAGCGCGCGGCGGCGAACTTGGTGGCCATGGGCGTATCGGCTTCCCCCGCTGGTCTCGGTGCTCGCGGCACGATAGGGCCGCCGCGGGGGCGGCACAACTGTGGCGTGTCGAGGCTGGCCGCCAGGCTGCTTCCGACCAAGCCGTTTCCGACCGCCATGATCGGAGTTGCGCCCCGCGGGGCGTCCGCGCTGGGCACTCGGTCAAGGGCCGGATGGGGCCGGCTTGGCGGCGGAGGCCATATAGTTGACGTCCGTGTCGGCGCCCATCGCCCAGGTGTCGGTGAACGGACTGTAGACGAGCCCCTCGATCCTCGGCCGCGACAGCCCCGCCGCCGCCAGATGGCGCGCGAGCTCGTCGGGCGTGACGAACCGCTCCCACTGGTGCGTGCCCACCGGCAGCCAGCGCAGCACGTACTCCGCCCCGATGATGGCCAGCAGGTACGCCTTCAGCGTGCGGTTGATGGTGGACAGGAGCAGCAGCCCCCCCGGCCGCAACAGGCCGGCGCAGGCCTCGAGGAAGGCGGCGGGATCGGGCACGTGCTCGACCACCTCGAGGCAGGTCACGGCGTCGAAGACTTGCGCCTCGGCCGCCAGCTCCTCCACCCGGCCGGTCCGATAGCGGATGGCCAAGCCCTGGCCGGCGGCGTGCCGCCGGGCGGCCTCGATCGTCTCCGCCGCGGGGTCGAGGCCGGTGACGTCGGCGCCGAGCCGCGCCAGGGGCTCGCATACGAGGCCGCCGCCGCAGCCGACGTCGAGGATGGACAGGCCCGCAAGGGGACGCAGGCCGGCGGCGGGCAGCCCGAAGTGGCCCACCAGCTCGCGGCGCAGGAAGGCGAGCCGGGCCGGTCCGATGCGGTGGAGCGCCCGGAACTTGCCGTTGGGGTCCCACCACTGGGCTGCGAGCCGCGCGAAGCGGTCGACCTCGTCGGGATCGAGCGTATGGGGGCTGCTGCCCGGGCTCTGCGGCGTCATTGCACCCTCGCGCGGTGGGCCGATAGGCGCGCCCCCGGACCCCGCTGTCAAGGGCCCCTGCGGGGCCCGGATCGGCTGTTGCAGTGCCGGCCCCTTGTGGCTATGAGTGTGCGCCGTAAGCCGCCGCAAAGAGGGTGCAGGGGGCGGCCGAGGCCCATAGGGCGGCCGCGGGCATTCCAGGGCACGGGTCGCGGGTCGTCATGTCATTCCTCGTCATGAAGTTCGGCGGCACCTCGGTCGCCAGCGTCGAGCGCATCCGCAACGTCGCCCGCCACGTCAAGCGCGAGATCGATGCCGGCAACCGCGTGGCCGTGGTGGTTTCGGCGATGGCCGGCGTCACCAACCAGCTGGTGGCCTGGGTGCGCGAGGCCTCGCCCCTGCACGATGCGCGCGAGTACGACGCGGTGGTGGCCAGCGGCGAGCAGGTGACTGCCGGCCTGCTCGCCATCGTGCTCCAGTCCATGGGCATCCAGGCGCGCTCCTGGCAGGGCTGGCAGATCCCCATCGTCACCGACGACGCGCACGGGGTGGCGCGCATCAAGGACATACCCGGCGGCAAGATCCGCGCCCGCCTGGAGCAGGGCGAGGTGGCCGTCATCACCGGCTTCCAGGGCATCGAGCCCGAGCGCAACCGCATCTCGACCCTGGGCAGGGGCGGCTCGGACACCAGCGCGGTGGCGGTGGCGGTGGCGGTGCGGGCCGATTTGTGCGACATCTACACCGACGTCGACGGCGTCTACACCACCGACCCGCGCATCGTGCCCCGGGCGAGGCGGCTGGCCAAGATCTCCTACGAGGAGATGCTGGAAATGGCCTCGCTCGGCTCCAAGGTGCTGCAGACGCGCTCGGTCGAGCTCGCCATGGTGCACCGCATGCGCCTGCGGGTGCTGTCGAGCTTCATGGCGCCCGAGGCCCTCGAGCCGGCCTCGCCGGACACCTGGGACCGGGTGGGAACGATCATTTGCAGCGAGGACGAGATCGTGGAGCAGGAGGTCGTCAGCGGCATCGCCTACGCCAAGGACGAGGCCAAGGTGTCGCTCATCAGGCTGGAGGACAAGCCCGGCGTGGCGGCGCGCATCTTCGGGCCGCTGGCCGACGCCAACATCAACGTCGACATGATCGTGCAGAACACGTCCTCGGACGGCAAGCATACGGACATGACCTTCACCGTGCAGGAATCCGACCTGGCACGCGTCCTCGAGGTGCTGAAGGGCGCCGAGCGCGACATCGGCTACTTCGGCGTCAAGAGCTCCTCGGATGTGGCCAAGGTGTCCGTGATCGGCATCGGCATGCGCAGCCACGCCGGCGTGGCCGCGCAGATGTTCAAGGCGCTGGCCGAGAAGGGCATCAACATCCAGGCCATCACCACGTCGGAGATCAAAATAAGCGTGCTGATCGACGCCGCCTACGCCGAGCTCGCGGTGCGCACCTTGCACGCGCTTTACGGCCTGGACAAAGACTGAATGCTGCCGGCGCCCCCGCCGGCGGGGCGCGCGGCCGAGCCTGCGTTCTCGCCCGGCGGCGGCCGCAGGCAAACCCCGGAGTGCCGCAGCGCGGGACCTGCGCCACCCGCACGCGGCGGACGGAGCAGTGCAGACGGTTGCGATGCAGAAGAGCGGCGACAATCCGCGGATCGCTCCTACGGAGCCGGCCCTGCGCATCATCCTGCGCCGGCTCAGAGAAATCATGGCCGAGCCGTCGGACGGCCAGTCCCGGCTCGACCGCATCGTGCGCCAGATCGCCGGCCTGATGGTGGCCGAGGTGTGCTCCATCTACCTCAAGCGCCAGGACGGTTCGCTCGAGCTGTTCGCCACCGAGGGGCTCAACCCCGGCGCCGTGCACACCACCTTCATGAAGCGGGGCGAGGGCCTGGTCGGGCGCTGCGCCGAGCTCGCCGTGCCCATCAACGAGCCCGACGCCCAGAACCACCCGGCCTTCTCCTACCGGCCCGAGACCGGCGAGGAGATCTATCACTCCTTTCTCGCCGTGCCCATCCTGCGCGCGGGCGACGTGCTCGGCGTGCTCACCGTGCAGAACAAGAAGCACAAGGAGTACTCCGACGAGGACATCGAGGTGCTGCAGACCACGGCCATGGTGCTGGCCGAGCATCTGGTGTCGGGGGCGGTGGCAGGCGCCAATGCCGGCGCCGAGTTCAGCCGCACCGCCGGCCACGTGGTGCGCGGCACGCCGCTGTCGGAGGGGCTGGCGCTCGGCCACGTCGTGCTGCACGACACGCGCGTCGTGGTCACCGAGCTCGAGGCCAAGGACCCCGAGGAGGAGGGCCGGCGGCTGGAGGCGGCCGTCGAGGAGCTCAAGTCCTCCATCGACGAGATGCTCGAGCAGGGCGATATCTCCGCCACCGGCGAGCACCGAGACGTGCTCGAGGCCTACCGCATGTTCGCCCACGACCGCGGCTGGCTCAGGCGCATGAAGGAGGCGATCAAGCGCGGCATGACGGCGGAGGCCGCCGTCGAGCGCGTGCAGAACGACACCCGCGCGCGCATGCCGCGGCAGGCCGACAGCTACTGGCGCGAGCGCCTGCGCGACCTCGACGAGCTTTCCGACAGGCTCCTGCGCATCCTGTCTGGCCACCCCAGGGCGCACGCGGTGGCAGCCAAGCTGCCGCACGACACCGTGCTCGTGGCCCGCACCATGGGCGCCGCCGATCTCCTCGACTACGACCGCTCCAGGCTGCGCGGCCTGGTGCTGGAGGAGTCCGGGGGGCAGAGCCACGTGGCCATCGTCGCGCGCGCGCTGGGCATCGCCGCCGTCGGCAACGCCACCGGCATCATGGAGCGGGTGAGCCAGGGCAACCCGATCATCGTCGACGCCGAGAGCGGGGAGGTGCACATCCGCCCCTCGAGCGAGGTCATCACCGCCTACGGCGACAAGGCCCGCTTCCGCGCGCGCCGGCACCGCAAGTACCGCGCCCTGCGCGACACGCCGCCCGTCACCAGGGACGGCCAGCGCATCGAGCTGCACATCAATGCCGGCCTGCTGATGGACGTGCCGCACCTTGCCGAATCGGGGGCGGACGGCATCGGCCTGTTCCGCACCGAGCTGCAGTTCATGGTGTCGGCCACGCTGCCCCGGCTCGAGCGGCAGACGCAGATGTACCGCGCGGTGGTGGCGGAGGCGGGCAGCAAGCCCGTGGTGTTCCGCACCCTCGACGTCGGCGGCGACAAGGCCCTGCCCTACCTGCGCCAGCCGCCGGAGGAGAATCCCGCGCTCGGCTGGCGTGCGATCCGCCTGGGGCTCGATCGCCCGGGTCTGCTACGCACCCAGGTGCGGGCGCTGCTGCGCGCCACCGCCGGGGTCGAGCTGCGCCTGCTCTTGCCGATGGTGACGGCCGTGGGCGAGGTCGATATGGCGCGCGCGCTCGTCGACCGCGAGCTCGACCTGCTGCGCCGGCGCGGCCTGTCGGGGCCGACCAGGGTGCTGCTCGGCGCGATGATCGAGGTGCCCTCGCTGCTCTACGAGCTCGACGGCCTGTTGCCGCGCGTCGATTTCGTCTCCGTCGGCAGCAACGACCTGCTGCAGTACTTCTTCGCCGCCGACCGCAACAACACGCGGGTCGCGGCCCGCTATGACGCCCTCTCGGCCGCCCCGTTGCGCGCACTCGCCGGCATCGTGGAGGCCGCGCGCCGCCACAACCGGCCGCTCAGCCTGTGCGGGGAGATGGCCGGCCGGCCGCTCGAGGCGATGGCGCTGATCGGGCTCGGCTACCGTTCCATATCCATGTCGCCCGCCTCCGTCGGCCCGGTCAAGTCGATGATCCTGAGCCTCGATGCCGGCGAGCTGCAGCGCTGGCTGCCGGAGGCACTGCGCACGGCCGAGGGCAGCCTGCGGGCGCAGCTCAAGCGCTACGCGGAGGACCACGGCGTGGAGATCTGAGCGGCGCTCAGTCGGCGGCCCGCCAGCCCAGCGGCCCGCGGCGGCGGAACAGCCAGCCGTACTGCGTGGTCATCTGCCGCGCGCGCACCAGCCTGAAGCCCAGCGAGGCGGCGGGCAGCGCCACCAGGAAGTCGACGATGTAGCTGGGCAGCGACAGGAACGGCTCGTCGAACAGCGCGAAGTGGCAGAAGCGCACGACGCCGGCCAGCACCAGCATGTAGAGCGGGATGTGCCAATACGGCCGCCACGTCTGGGCGATGGCCTTGCCCGAGACGTAGGCGGCCGAGCCGCCCATGGCCACGGTGACGAGCAGGAACGTCCACAGCACATTGTCGTCGCCGGCATAGGGGATGCCCGCCATCGCGTCCTCCTAATGGCGCCCGCCTTCGAGATAGGCCTGGCGGATCTCGGGCCGCGCCAACAGCTCCCTGCCGGTGCCGCTCATGGTGATGCTGCCGCTCACCATGACGTAGGCGCGGTGTGCCAGCCGCAGGGCGTGGAAGGCGTTCTGCTCCACCAGGAAGATGGTCATGCCGGCCTTGTTGAGCTCGGCCAGCACCTCGAAGATCTGCTTGACGATGAGCGGGGCGAGGCCGAGCGAGGGCTCGTCGAGGAGCAGCAGCTGCGGGCGGCTCATGAGCGCGCGCGCGATCGCCAGCATCTGCTGCTCGCCCCCCGAGAGCGTGCCGCCGCGCTGGTCGAGCCGGCGCGAGAGCACCGGAAACAGGGCGCACACCTTGGCCAGGTCCTCCTCGAAGTGGGCGCCGTCGTCGATCTCGGCTCCCATCTGCAGGTTCTCGCGCACGGTCATGCGCGGAAAGATGCGGCGGCCCTCCGGCGCCTGGGCGATCCTGAGGCGCGCGATCTCGTGGGTGGGAAGGTTGGTGATGTCGCGCCCGCGATAGACGATGCTGCCCTCCCGCGCCCTGGGATTGCCGAAGATGGTCATCATCAGCGTCGACTTGCCGGCGCCGTTGGCGCCGATCAGGGTAACGATCTCGCCTTCGCGCACGGTGAGATCGACGCCCTTGAGGGCCATGATGTTGCCGTAGAAGCTCTTGACGCCGCGCACGGCGAGCAGCGGCCCGCTCATGGCGCCGGCCCCGCTCGCCACAGGCGGCGGCCGACACGCGGAGGAGGTGCTGGGCTCCTCATGGCGCGATCTCCGCCTCGACCTTCTCCACCTCCTTGTCTTCCACGCCGAGGTAGGCGGCGATCACCCGCGGGTCATTGCGCACCTGCTCGGGCGTGCCGTCGGCAATCTTCTGGCCGTACTCGAGCACCACGATGTGGTGCGATATCTCCATCACCACCGACATGTCGTGCTCGATGAGCAGGATGGTGGTGCCGTGCTCCCGCTGGATCGACTGCAGGAAGCGCGTGAGGTCGCTCGATTCGCGCGGGTTGAGGCCGGCGGCGGGCTCGTCGAGGCACAGCAGCTGCGGCTGTGTGCACATTGCGCGCGCGATCTCCAGCCGCCGCTGGGCGCCGTAGGGCAGGTCGCCGGCGGGGTCGTCGGCGCGGTCGATGAGCCCGACCTTGTCGAGCCAGTGCTTGGCCCGCTCCACCGCCTCCGCCTCGGCCTCGCGGTAGCGGCGCGCGCCCAGGAGGCCGAGCACGGTGAAGCCCGAGGCCGCCATCAGCGTGTTGTGCTGGGCCACGATCAGGTTCTCCAGAACGGTCATGCCCGGAAACAGGCGGATGTTCTGGAAGGTGCGCGCCACGCGCGCCTGCGCCACGATCTCGTGGTCGGGCATGCGCTCGAGCAGGAAGATCGAGCCCGTGGGCGTGACGCGCGAGCGCAGGCCGGAGGCGGTAAGGGCGGCCACGTCCGCCGCCGCCGGCGGGCCACCCAGGCTCAGCAGCAGGCGCCCGCAGGTCGGCTTGTAGAACCCGGTGATGCAGTTGAAGACGGTGGTCTTGCCGGCGCCGTTGGGGCCGATGATGGCGGTGATCTCGCCCTGGGCCGCCGTGAAGGAGAGATCGTCGATGGCGACGAGCCCTCCGAAGCGCATGGTCAGGTGCTCGACGCTGAGCAGGGTGGCCGGCGAGCCGCTCATCAGCCGTGCCCCTCCTTGACCATGTCGGCGCGCACGGCGCGGCGCTCGGCGAGGAAGATGGAGGGCTGGCGGTAGCCCACGAGCCCGCGCGGCTTCCAGATCATCAGCAGCACCATGGCGAAGCCGAACAGCAGCATGCGGTAGTGCGTGGGCTCGAAGTCGGGCCCGAACAGCTGCTTGAGCCAGTCGAGCTCGCGCAGGATCTCGGTGCCGCCGATCATGACCACGGCCGCGATCGCCACGCCCACCTGGCTGCCCATGCCGCCCAGCACGACGATGGCGAGCACGATCGCGCTCTCGATGAAGGTGAACGATTCCGGGCTGATGAAGCCCTGGCGGGCGGCGAAGAACGAGCCGGCGAAGCCGCCGAAGCCCGCGCCGATGGCAAACGCCGTGAGCTTGGTGTTGGTGGTGTTGATGCCGAGGGAGCGGCAGGCGATCTCGTCCTCGCGCAGCGCCTCCCAGGCCCGCCCCATGGGCAGCCGGCGCAGGCGCAGGGTGACCCAGTTGGTGAGCAGCGCGAGCGCCAGGATGACGTAGAACAGGAAGATGGTGCGGTGCAGCGGCGAGAACTCCAGGCCGAAGAAGGCGGCAAAGCCCGTGTCGCTGGCGTTGAACGGCAGGCCGAAGAAGGTGGGGCGCGCGATGCCGGAGATGCCGGCGTAGCCGCCCGTGACCGGCACCCAGTTGACGAGCACCAGGCGGATGATCTCGCCGAAGGCGAGGGTGACGATGGCGAGATAGTCGCCCCGCAGACGCAGCACGGGAAAGCCGAGCAGGATGCCCCAGAAGGCGGCCAGGATGCCGGCGAGCGGCAGGCAGATCCAGAAGCCCAGGCCGAACGTCTGTGCCAGCAGGGCGGTGGAATAAGCCCCGACCGCATAGAAGGCGACGTAGCCGAGATCGAGCAGGCCGGCCAGCCCGACGACGATGTTCAGCCCCCAGCCCAGCATGATGTAGATCATGATCTGGATGCCGAAGTTGTCGATCCACTTGATGGCCCCGGACGTGCCCACCAGGGCGAGGGTGAGCAGCGGATAGAGGAGCAGCACCAGGAGGCCGCCGCCGGCCACCACCCGGCCGAGGAAGCGGCGCGCCGGGCCGACCGCGGCTGCAGCCTGCGCCGCCGCCGGCGGCCGGCGCGGCAGGGCGGCGATGAGCAGATAGAGCAGGCGGCCGCCGAAGGCGGCCAGCACGGCCACGGCCACGTAGCCCCAGCGCGGCTGCAGGATGAGCTCGTTGGAGATGTTCTGCTCGGTGCGCAGCGCCAGGATAGGAACCGCCAGGCCGAGGGCGAGCAGGGCGGCGCCGGACGCGTCCTTCACTGCAGCAATCAGCTTGGCGGCCATGGTGCGGTGCGCTGCGGCGGCGTCCACGGCCATGGGCGTCACACCTTCTCCACCTCGGGCTTCCCGAGCAGGCCCGAGGGCAGGAACACGAGCGTGATGGCCAGGATCGAGAAGGTGGCCACGTCCTTGTAGTCGATCGAGAAGTAGGCCGACCACAGCGTCTCGATGATGCCGATCAGCAGGCCGCCGAGCACGGCGCCCGGCAGCGAGCCGATGCCGCCCAGCACCGCCGCCGTGAACGCCTTCACGCCCGGCACGAAGCCGTCATTGAAGTGGACGACGCCGTAGTAGATCATGAACATGAGCCCGGCCACCGCCGCCAGCGCCGCGCCCATGACGAAGGTGAGCGAGATGGTGCGGTCGACGTCCACGCCGAGCAGCGCGGCCATGCGGCGATCCTGCTCGCAGGCGCGCTGCGCTCGCCCCAGCGACGTCCTCTGCACCACGTACCAGAACGCCGCCAGCAGCGCCGCCGTGACGGCGACGATCAGGATCTGCTTGTAGGACAGGGTCACGGCGTAGCCGCCGTTGTCGCCGGCGCTCAGGGGGATGACCTCGCTCAGGAACGATGGCACGGGCTTGTTGCGCGGGCCCTGCGTCACCTGCACCAAATTCGACAGGAAGATCGACATGCCGATGGCGGAGATGAGCGGAGCGAGGCGGAAGGAGCCGCGCAGAGGCCGGTAGGCCAGGCGCTCGATGGTCCACGCCCACAGCGAGGTCAGGAGCATGCCGACAATGAGGACCAGAAAAAGCGCCACGGCGAGCGAGCCGATGCCCAGCACCTGGGTCAGCGCCAACAGGAATATGAGGGCGATGAAGGTCGACACCATGAACACGTCGCCATGGGCAAAGTTGACCATGCCGATGATGCCGAACACCATGGTGTAGCCGATGGCGATGAGGCCATAGATCGACCCCAGGGTGATCCCGTTGATCATCTGCTGTACGAAGTATTCCATCCCGCGGCCGCCGATTCCCGAGCGCCTGGTCGCCAACTCGCAGGCTAGCAGAGCCGAGCCGGCCCCCACAACGCGGTGGGGGGCCACCCGCGGCTCCGGCCCGCTCAGAGCATGTTATGGGTGCCGTCGCAGAACGGTCGGTCGTCGGTGCTCTTGCAGCCGCACAGGTTGAAGGTGCCCGAGGATTCGGCCACGAACCGGTGCGGCTGGAAGCTCGTGGCCTTGTGCGAGCCGTCGCAGAAGGGCTGCTTGGCGGAGCGACCGCAGCTGCACCAGGAATAGGTCCTGCCCGCCTCCAGCGTCACCTGGTAGGGCCCCTTCTGGGCGCAGACCGGCTCGTCGGACATGTGCTTCTCCCTCACGGACTTGGCCGTCCAGGAGGGGTAAAGAATTGACGCGGGCTGGGCAAGGGGGCGGGGCTGCGGCGCACAGGCCGGGCGGCCGCATGGCGCCAGCGCGGCTCAGCTGACGTTCAGCTTGGCCTTCTCGACGGTCTTCTTGCCGCCGTCCTCGACCCAGGTGAACTCGAACTCGCCGGGCCCCGGCACCTTCATGAAAAAGGACAGGTAGGGGTTGGCGGAGATGCCGGGCTGCAGTTCCGCCCTGAACACCTCGGCGCCGGCAAACGTGGCCGAGAACGTGTTGATGATATTGCGGGGGATGGGCCTGCCCTCGGGGTCCTTGCGCTGCCCCGTCTCCATCACGTGGGAGATCAGGGTCTTGATCTCGATCACGTCGCCCACCTTGGCGCTGTCGGGCAGCTTGATGCGTGGCTTCGACATGTGCCTTCCTGCGTCCTTCGGCCTACCCGCCGCAGCCCCCGATCGTCACCTTGACGTTGCGCTTGCCCATCAGGAAGCGGCCGTCGCTCAGCTCGGCGACGGCGATGACATCCTGCGTCCTGGCCAGCCGCATGCGGCTCGAGACGGCGGCCTTGCCCGAGATGGGGGCAAAGCGGAAGGTCGCCACCCCCGGTTGCGGATTGGCCGTGGCGAGCACGTGGATGGCGCGCACGTGGTCCTTCTCCGTCATAGGGCTTTCGACGGCGACGGAGAAGGGTACGGTGTTTCCGTTCTCGGCGATCTCGGGCAACTCGAGCGCGAGCTTGCCCTCGCTGGGCTTGGCATCGCCCAGGATCCTCTTGAGCGCCTGCTCCCAGGCCTGCTGCTGGTCCTGGGCGGGCAGGCTGCCGGGGGCGGCCAGCGCCACCAGCGCCGCCGCCGCGCCAATCCCCAGCTGCCGCCGACTGAGGCTGCCTGTGGACGTCAAGCGTTCCATCGCCAACTCGGAATGGTTGGGTGTCACCCTCAATGTAGGTCCGCGCCCCCGCTCGTTCCAGACCGTAAGGCCGGTCCGGCCTCACTCGGCACGTTGCCAACTGCCCTTAACACCTTAGAATGCAGGCCGGCAACTCACAACGCGGAGAAGTCGTGGGTGCCGTCGGCGCTAGGGGAGTGGGAGGCAGCGATGGACATCTCGAGGCGCGACTTTGCCAGGCTGCTGGGCTGGACGGGGGCTGGCGTAGCGGCGACGGGCTGGAGCCCGTTCGCCATCGCCCAGGGCGCGGCCAAGGTGGTCATCGTCGGCGGCGGAGCCGGCGGAGCCACGGTAGCCCACTACGTCAAGAAGGGCGCTCCGGAGCTCGACGTGACGCTGATCGAGGCCAACCCCATCTACAGCTCCTCCTTCTTCTCCAATCTCTACATCGGCGGCTTTCGCACCCTGGAGTCGCTCAATCACACCTACGGCGGCCTCAGGCGCCTCGGCGTCAAGGTGGTCCACGACACGGCGACCGACGTCGACACCACCAGGAAAGTGGTCAAGACGCGCGGCGGGCGCAACTACGCCTACGACCGGCTGGTGCTCTCCCCCGGCATCGCCATCAAGTACGATTCGGTGCCCGGCTACTCGCTCGAGCTGTCGCGCACCATGCCGCACGCCTACACCACCGCGGCCGCCGGCAAGCGCCAGCTCAAGCAGCAGCTGCAGGCCATGCGCGACGGCGGCACGGTGGTGATGGTGACCCCGCGCGATCCCTTCCGCTGCCCGCCGGGGCCCTACGAGCGCGCCTGCATGATCGCCCACTACCTCAAGACCAAGAAGCCCAAGTCCAAGCTCGTCATCCTCGACCCGAAGAAGAACTTCTCCAAGCAGCCGGTGTTCATGGAGGCCTTCCAGAGGCACTACAAGGACATCATCGAGCTCAACCTCACGACCGAGATCGACGACTTCTCGGTCGTCGGCATCGACCCCAAGACGCGGGAGATCGCCACCAAGGCCGGCAAGAAGGTGAAGGCCGACGTAGCCAACATCATCCCCCAGCAGCGCGCCGGCGACATCGCCGTCAAGGCCGGCTGCACGGACGGCGACTGGTGCCCGATCGACCCGGAGAGCTTCCTCTCCACCAAGGTCAAGGACGTCTACCTCGTTGGCGATGTCACGGTCGCCGCCCCCATGCCCAAGTCGGCCTTCTCGGCCAACAGCCAGGCCAAGGTGGTGGCGGCCGACATCCTCGCCGCGCTCGCCAAGAAGGAGAAGTTCCCGGCCCGCTACCGCAACACCTGCTGGTCGCTGCTGGCACCCGACGACGACGTCAAGATCGGCGCCAACTACGCCCCCAAGGACGGCAAGCTCGAGGCCTCGGGTGGGTTCGTATCGCAGCCGGGCGAGGCCCCCGACGTGCGCAAGCAGAATTATCAGGAGAGCATCGGCTGGTACGCCAGCATTACGGCCGACATGTTTGCGACCGCCCAGCCCGCCGCCGGCAAGAAGGGGTAGCGGGGCGCACACGGCGTCGCCGGGGAGGCGGGCGGGCGCGACCAAGGGTGGGCACCACGCTCGAGCCATGGCCCGCTACGACTTCGACGCCGCGCGCCTTTTCGTGGAGGGCGACCTCGCAGGAGGCACGGCCCTGCGCTGCACTCCGCAGCAGATCAACTATCTGCGCAATGTGCTGCGGCTGGACGCGGGCCGCCGCGTCCTCGTCTTCAACGGCCGCGACGGCGAGTGGCAGGCCGAGGTCGTCGCCGACGGCAAGCGCGGCGCCACGCTGCGCGTGCACGCCCAGGTGCGCGCGCAGGAGGGCGGGCCGGATATCGACTACCTGTTCGCGCCCCTCAAGCGGGCTCGCCTCGACTACCTGGTGCAGAAGGCGACCGAGATGGGTGTGGCGAGGCTACGGCCCGTGCTCACCCGGCGCACGGTCGCCGAGCGCGTCAACCTCGAGCGCATGCGCGCCAACGTGGTCGAGGCCGCCGAGCAGTGCGGCATCCTGCGGCTCCCCGAGTTGCATGCGCCCGAGAGGCTCGAGCGCGTGCTGGCGCGCTGGGACGCACACCGCCGGCTGATCTTCTGCGACGAGGGCGGCGATGGCGCCGATCCGCTGTCGGCCCTGGCCGCGGTCGCGCCGGGCCCGCTTGCCGTGCTGGTGGGCCCGGAGGGCGGCTTCGACGAGGCAGAGCGCGCGCACCTGATCGCCCTCCCGTTCGTAACGCGGCTTTCACTCGGGCCCCGCATCCTGCGCGCCGACACCGCCGCGGTGGCCGCGCTCGCGTTGGTGAATGCGGCACTCGGCGACTGGCGTTAGCCCTCGGCCACCACCCGGCTTGTGCGCGCAGGGGCTTTTCAATTAACAAGGAGGCGCGCATCGCCACGGCTCGGCGGGACGCCTCCATCCAACCGCAAGAACGGTCAACCAATGTCCACCCGCGAGGACAGCGCGCCCGCCCCTACCGTGCGCAGCCACGACCAGCTCATTGCCTGGATCGCCGCGGGGTGCAAGCCGCGCGAGCGCTGGCGCATCGGCACCGAGCACGAGAAGTTCCTGTTCTACACCGATACCCTGCGGCCGGTCCCCTACGAGGGTCCGCGCGGGGTGCGCGCGCTCATGCAAGGCCTCATCGACCGCTTCGGCTGGCAGCCGATCAGCGAGGGCGAGAACATCATCGCCCTGAAGCGCCCGAACGGCGAGCCGGGGGGCACGGTGTCGCTCGAGCCGGGCGGCCAGTTCGAGCTTTCGGGCGCGCCGGTCGCCACCGTCCACGAGACGGGCGCGGAGACGCACGAGCACCTCGAGCAGGTGCGCGCCGCGGGCGAGCCGCTGGGCATCGGCTTCCTCGGCGTGGGGTTCTCCCCGAGGTGGACGCTCGAGGAGACCCCGCGCATGCCCAAGCAGCGCTACGAGGTGATGACGCGCTACATGCCGATGGTCGGCAGCCGCGGCCTCGACATGATGTACCGCACGGCGACGATCCAGGTGAACCTGGACTTCGCCGACGAGGCCGACATGGTGAAGAAGTTCCGCGTGTCGCTGGCGCTGCAGCCGATCGCCACCGCGATTTTCGCCTGCTCGCCGTTCACCGAGGGCAAGCCCAACGGCTTCCGCTCGATGCGCAGCGAGGTGTGGCGCGACACCGACCGGGCCCGCACCGGCATGCTGCCGTTCGTGTTCGAGCCCGGCATGAGCTTCGCGCGCTACGTCGACTATGCGCTCGACGTGCCGATGTACTTCGTCTACCGCAACGGCCGCTACATCGACGTGGCGGGCGCCTCGTTCCGCGACTTCATGGCGGGGCGGCTGCCGCAGCTGCCGGGCGAGCTGCCCACCGAGGACGACTGGTCCGACCACCTCACCACGCTGTTTCCCGAGGTGCGCATGAAGCGCTTTCTAGAGATGCGCGGTGCGGACGGCGGACGCTGGCGGCGCATCTGCGCGCTGCCGGCGCTGTGGACGGGGCTGCTCTACGACACCGTCGCGCTCGATGCCGCCTGGGACCTGGTCAAGGACTGGACGGCCGAGGAGCGCCAGGACCTGCGCGACCGCGTGCCGAGGACGGCGCTCGAGACGCCGTTCCGCAAGGGCAAGGTGCTCGAGATTGCCCGCCAGGCCGCGGCCATCGCCTCCGCCGGCCTCAAGCGGCGCGCCTTCACCAACGATAAGGGCGAGGACGAGCGCATTTTCCTCGAGCCGGTGGAGACGATCCTGCGCAACCGCCTCACCCCGGCCGACGAGATCCTGGCGCGCTACGCCGGCGAGTGGCGCGGGCGCACGGACCCGCTGTTCCAGGAATACGCCTTCTAGCGCCGGCCTGCCCGCCACGTGCGCCGGGCCGGGCCCGGGCGCCCTGCACGCCGGCCACAGCGGGGGGAAAAGGCAGCCTGGTGCCGAAGCCGTGAGTTGCCGTTGCGGCCGTGCCAGCAGTATAGAAATGCGCGTGGGTTCGTAACGAGTTGTGGGGCGTCGCGATGCTGTCGCTGCACTCGTCGCTCGGCTCGCTGCGGGCGAGGGAGGCCCTCGTCCTGCTGGTCCTGGGCCTCGCCATAGCCCCGCCGCAGGCGCTCGCCACCGAGGGCGTGCGCACCTATCGCGTGGTCGACGTGGACCGCGACGACGTGCTCAACATCCGCTCCGGCCCGTCGGTCAGCTATCCGGTCGTCGGCGAGATCCCGCCTACCGGCCGCGGCGTCGAGCTGATCGGGCCGTGCCGCGGCTGGTGCCTGGTGCGCTACCGCGGCGCGTCGGGCTGGGTGCACGGGCGCTATCTCGCCGCCGAGCCGGTCGTTGCCCGCTACGTGGAGCGCACGCCGGCCGAGGAGAGGCCGCCGAAGAGCGCCCGGCCCGACCGGCAGGACAAGCCGCAGGCGCCCGACAAGCCGGCCGCCGCGTCCGGGCCGACTGCGCCGTCGCCGCCCGCCGCATCCATCATGTCCGCCACCATTCCGCCGCTGCCCGCGGCGTCCGCCCCGGACGAGGCGTCGGCCGTGCCCAAGCACTGGCGCGTAACCGGCGTGCCGGCGAACTCGGTGCTGTTCGTGCGCGGCGGGCCCAAGGAGGAGAGCCCCGTGGTGTTCGTCTACTCGCCGCGCGCCACCTGCATCGTCTACGTCGGCGGCTGCCAGAAGCCGTGGTGCCAAGTGCAGTACCCGACGGACCAGGGACCGCGCGTGGGCTGGGTCGACGCACGCTTCCTGACGCCCGCCGAGGACGCCTGTCGCTGAGCGGCGCACCCCTGTTCAGCGTCCGTTCATGGTATCGGACGTAGCAACTACCGATGCCGGCTGCCCCTTTCGACTGCGGCGGGGCGGTTGTCGTGCGCCAGGAGCCCGGCCCCGTGACGTTCCGCAAGACCATGGCGATCGCCTCCGGCGTGCTCATCGTCGCGGCCGCGCTGCTGGTCCTGCTGCCCGCATGCCTGGTGTTTGCGCAGGGCTCATCCTGCTCGGCGGGCTGCAAGGCCGCCTACGGCAGCTGCTACAAGAAGACCCACGACCGCTCGCGCTGCGAAAGCCAGCTGCAGCGCTGCCTGCAGAGCTGCATCCGCAACAAGCGCTGAGCGTGCCGCGTCGGCCTGCCGCCTTCAGCGCACGACCGCGTCAATGAGGCGCTTGGCGTCCTCGCTGTCCCACTCGGCGGGGCCGAGCAGACGGCCGACCTCGCGCCCCTGCCGATCGATCAGCAGCGTGGCCGGCAGGCCGGCGGCGCGCAGCGTGGCAGCCATGCGCGCGGTGGGGTCGGCATAGAGCGCGAGCTTGCCGATCCCGGCCTCCTGGAGGAACTTGCGCGCGCCCGGCAGGCCGGTGCGGTCGACGCTCACCGCCACCACCTGGAATGAGTCGGAGCCCAGCTCCTGCTGCAGGCGCTCCAGCGCCGGCATCTCCTTGCGGCAGGGCAGGCACCAGGTGGCCCACAGGTTGAGCAGCACCACCTTGCCCCGCCAGTCGGCGAGCGTGCGCTCCCGGCCCTGGGCGTCCTGGAATCTCACCTCCGGCAGGTCCTCGGGCGCCTTGCGGAACACGAAGGCTGCCAGGTGGCCCCGGCTCAGCGCATTGGCCCCCGGCCCGGACGGCAGTGCGGCGGGCGCCTGCCCCTCGGGGGCTGGCGCGCGAACGGCGTTGTCAGGACCGCCCACCGTCACGTATACCGCTACCGCTGCGAACCCCGCGAGCGCGGCGACGGCCGCCGCCCACAGGGCTGCAGGGAGCCCGGTTCTTCCCGATTCCTGCTCCGTGGTGTCGGCCATCCTTCTACTCGGCTTCGCGCCTCGAGGCTCTCGGCAAAGGCGATCCCGTGACCGACGATAGCGCCAACAAGATGTGGGGTGGCCGCTTCACGCTGTCACCGGCCGAGGTCATGCAGGAGATAAACGCCTCCATCGGCTTCGACAAGGCTCTGGCACCCCAGGACGTCCGCGCCTCCAAGGCGCATGCGGCCATGCTCGCGGCGCAGGGCATCATTTCCAGGGAGGATGCGCGCAAGATCAGCGCCGGCCTCGACCGCGTGCTGGAGGAGATCGAGAGCGGCCGGTTTACCTTCTCGCGCGCGCTCGAGGACGTGCACATGAACGTGGAGAGCCGGCTGGCCGAGCTCGTCGGCGAGCCGGCCAAGCGCCTGCATACGGCGCGCTCGCGCAACGACCAGGTGGCCACCGACTTCAAGCTGTGGGTGCGCGACTGGATCGACGGGGCCGATGCCGCCATCGCCGCGCTGCAGCTCGCGCTGGCACGCAAGGCCGAGGCCCACTGCGACACCGTGATGCCGGGCTTCACCCATCTGCAGCCGGCCCAGCCCGTCACCTTCGGCCACCACCTCCTCGCCTACGTCGAGATGCTCGCGCGCGACCGCGGCCGGCTCGCCGACGCCCGCCGCCGGCTCAACGAGTGCCCGCTCGGCGCCGCAGCGCTCGCCGGCACCTCCTTCCCCATCGACCGGCACCGCACGGCCGAGGCGCTGGGCTTCGACCGCCCGGCCGCCAACTCGCTCGATGCCGTCTCCGACCGCGACTTCGCGCTGGAGACGCTCGCCGCCGCCGCCATCGCCGCCGTCCACCTCTCCCGCCTCGCCGAGGAGATCATCCTGTGGATGACGCCGCAGTTCGGCTTCGTGCGCCTCTCCGACCGGTTCACCACCGGCTCCTCCATCATGCCCCAGAAGCGCAATCCTGATGCCGCCGAGCTGGTTCGCGCCAAGAGCGCGCGCGTCGCCGCCGCCTTCCAGGCGCTGCTGGCCGTCATGAAGGGCCTGCCGCTCGCCTACGCCAAGGACCTGCAGGAGGACAAGGAGGCCACCTTCGACGCCCTGGCGAGCCTGCGGCTGTCGCTGTCGGCGATGACCGGCATGGTAGAGGACCTGGAGCCCGATGCAGAGGCCATGCAGGCAGCGGCCGCTGCGGGCTATTCCACCGCCACCGATCTGGCCGACTGGCTGGTGCGCAGCCTGGGGCTGCCGTTCCGCGAGGCCCACCATGTCACGGGGCGCATCGTCGCAGCAGCGGAGGCGCAGCGCGTGCCGCTCGACGGGCTGCCGCTCGCCGCCATGCAGGCCGTGCATCCCGGCATCACCGAGGGCGTCTTCTCCGTTCTGTCCGCGAGAAGCTCGGTGAGGAGCCGCACGAGCTATGGGGGAACGGCGCCACAGAATGTGCGCAAAATGGCGCGCGCCTGGATAAAGCGGTTGGAAAGGGCCGCGGGAAAGGGCTAGGCTGGCGGGACCTCGAAGCGGCCATCCGTTTCAGAGGTCGTTTGGTGTTGCGGACTGCGAACAGACTGTGAACAAGGTGTCAATGCGCGGCCGTGGCCAGCTCGGGATCGTGACAGCGAGCCTGCTCCTCGCTGCGCTCGCGCTTTCGGCCTGCGGCGTGCGCGGCTCGCTGGAGGCCCCGCCGCAGGAGGCGGTCGAAACGGGCAACGCGGTGCCCGGCACGCCCGGCCAGCCCAGCCCGCACAAACCTTCCGTGCTCGATCCGCTGATCCGCTGACCCGGGCTCCATGCACCATTTCAGCTATGTCGGCGGCGTCCTCCACGCGGAGGGCGTGAGCCTCGCGGCCATCGCCGAGGTGGTGGGCACGCCGTTCTACTGCTACGCCTCGGCGACGCTCGAGCGCCACTACCGCGTGCTCGAGGAAGCATTCGCAGGGCTCGACGTCTCCATTTGCTACGCGCTGAAGGCCAACTCCAACCAGGCCGTGATTGCCACCCTGGCCCGTCTCGGCGCCGGCATGGACGTCGTCTCGGAAGGCGAGCTCAGGCGCGCGCGCGCCGCCGGGGTGCCGGGCGAGAGGATCATTTTCGCGGGCGTGGGCAAGACCCGGGCGGAGATGGCCTACGCGCTCTCCGAGAACATTCTGGCCTTCAACGTGGAGTCCGAGCCCGAGCTCGAGGCGCTGAGCGAGGTGGCCTCGGGCCTCGGCCGCACCGCCGCCATCGCCTTCCGCGTCAATCCCGACGTCGACGCGAGGACGCACGCCAAGATCTCGACCGGCAAGGCGGAGAACAAGTTCGGTGTGCCCTTCGAGGAGGCGCCGCGCCTCTATGCCAGGGCGGCGAGGATGCCGGGCATCGCCATTGCCGGCATCCACATGCACATCGGCAGCCAGATCACCGAGCTTGCGCCGTTCCGCAACGCCTTCGCCCTGATGCGCGAGCTCGCCCTGGAGCTGCGCGCCGCCGGCTACCCCTTGCGCCATCTCGATCTCGGCGGCGGGCTCGGCGTGCCGTTCCGCGCCGACAACGCGCTGCCGCCCACGCCCGCCGAGTACGCCCAGGTCGTGCGCGAGACGCTGGGGCCGCTCGGCCTCAAGCTGGTGCTCGAGCCGGGCCGCATGATCGTCGCCAACGCCGGGGTGCTGGTGTCGCGCGTGATCTATGCCAAGCGCGGGCGCGACAAGGCCTTTACCATCGTCGACGCGGCCATGAACGATCTCATCCGGCCCACGCTCTACGAGGCCCATCACGAGATCTGGCCGGTCGAGGAGCGGCTCTCCGCCGATACGCCGCTGGTGCAGGACGTGGCGGGGCCCATCTGCGAGACGGGCGACTACCTGGCGCTCGACCGCCCCCTGCCGCCCTTCAAGGCCGGCGACCTGCTGGCCTTCATGACGGCGGGCGCCTATGGCTCGGCCATGTCCTCCACCTACAATACGCGCCTGCTGGTCCCCGAGGTGCTGGTCAGGGGCGGGGAGTACGCCGTGGTGCGCCCGCGCCAGACCTACGACGCGCTGATCGGCCAGGACCGGCTGCCGCCCTGGCTCGAGTAGCCGGCCAGGGGCCCTCGCCATCGCCTGCCCGGCGCCGCGCGGCAGTCATCCGTGCCGCTCTGGCTCGGGATAGAGCGTGAGGACGGCCGAGGCGTCGAGCTCGCTCTTCCCCTGGGCAACGAGCAGGCGGTAGAGGGTGAGCGCCTGTGCCGCCATCGGCATGGCAAGGTGCCGGTCGGCGGCGGCGTGGTTGAGCATCTCGAGGTCCTTGAGCACCTGGCGGGCGTAACCGCGCGGAGCGAAGTCTCGGGCGATCATGCGCTCGAACAGGATGGGAAGCAGGTTGGAGCCTGCGTGGCCGGGTGCCAGCGCCGCCGGGATCTTGGCGGCATCCACGCCGTAGGCCTCGGCGAGCCGCAGCGCCTCGGCCATCACGCAGTAGCTGGTGAGCACCAGCGTCTGGTTGACGAGCTTGGTGGCTTGGCCGGCGCCGACCGGGCCCAGGTGCGTGAGCCGCCCGAGCCGCTCCATGACCGGTGCTATCCGCTCGATCGCCGCCGCCTCCCCGCCCGCCATGATGGCAAGCGTGCCGGCCGCAGCGGCGGCCGGGCCGCCCGACACCGGCGCATCGACGAAGGCCATGCCCGTGGTCCGTGTCAGGGCCTCGGCAATGCGCTTGGTGGCTTCGATCTCGGTGGTGGAATGGTCCACGAGCGTGCGCCCCTGGAGGCGGCCGGCGGCGGCGATGCCGTCCTTGCCGAGCACGGCCTCCTCGACCGCGGCCGTGGTCGTCACCGACACCAGCACCACCTCCGCCGCACCTGCCACCTCGCGGGGCGAGGCGACACCCTCCACGCCCCACGCGGCCGCGGCAGCCACCCTGGCCGGCACGATGTCGCAGCCGAGCACGCGATAGCCGCTCGCCGTCAGCCGCCTGGATATGCCCTCACCCATCAGCCCGAGGCCGATCATGCCGATCGCCGGCTTGTCCATCCTGCGTCCTCCCGATGTCGTCCCGCCGCTGCCGGCCACCCGTTCACAGCCGATAGAGCCGCACGGCATTGTCGTGAAAGAGCCTGCGCCGATCCGCGTCGGGCAGCCCCCGCACGATCTCGAGAAAGCCGTCGAAGATCTCGTCGAAGGTCGCCACGAGGGAGTCGACGGGGAAGTTGGAGGCGAACATCGCCCGCTCGACCCCGAAGATGCGGATCGCATCGCGCACCACCGGCGCCTGAAGCGCGGGCGTCCAGCGCCGGCCCGGAACGCCGAGCCCTGAGATCTTGACGGCCACGTTGGGCTCGCGGGCCAGGAGCTCCATCGCCCTGCGCCAGCCCGCCAGGCCCTGCGGGCTGCGGTCGGCGGGCAGCCCCGTGTGGTTGAGCACGATGGTGGTAGCCGGGAAATCGCGGGCCAGCGCGGCCGCCGCGTCGAGGTGCCACCACGGCGTCTGCAGCTCGAAGTGGAGGCGGTGGCGGGCAAGCAGGGCGTAGCCCGCCCGCCACCTCGGACAGTCCATGGAGCGGCGCGCCGCGCCCCGCCTCCTCCGGGCGGGGAGCCGCCTTCGGCTTGTGGCGCACGCCGCGCACCAGCGGAAAGGCCGCCTGCGCCGCCAGCACCTCCGCGGCGTCCTCGCGGTCGAGCCAGGCCTGGGCCACCATCGCGTCGGGAAGCCCATGGCAGGCCGCGATCTTATGCACCCAGCGCGTCTCGCCGATGGGGTCGGCGCTCGTCCACTCCGCCTCCACGTAGACCGTCTTGACGATGCGGAAGCGGCGGCTGTCGCGGCGGTAGTCTGCGGGCAGGTAGCTGCGGCAGATTGCCGAGTAGTCGCCGTAGCGGAAGGGAATGCGCTGCCCGAGCAGCCAGGGATGGGCGCCGAGCCCCAGGTCCCACAGGTGGTGGTGGGCATCGACGATGGCGAGACCCTCGTCGGCGTCCGCCATGGCTCAGGCCGCCGCTGCCGGCACCGGCGCGAGGGCGAGCGCGCTGCGCGCCTCGGCGACGCTCACGCGCGGTGCCGTCCCGCGCGCGGCCAGCTCGCGCCCCATGCGCGCGGCGAGCACCACGGCATTGCGGGCGGCGCCGACCTTGGCGACGCCCTTGCCGGCGATGTCGTAGGCGGTGCCGTGGGCGGGTGTGGCAATGGGCACCGGAAAGCCCCCGAGCAGCGTCACGCCCTGGTCGAAGCCGATGAGCTTCATGGCGATCTGGCCCTGGTCGTGGAACATGGTCAGCACGCCGTCGAATTGCCCGGCGCGGGCGCGCACGAACACCGTGTCGGCGGGATAGGGGCCGTCGCAGGCGATGCCGCGCGCCTGGCCGGCGCGGACTGCAGGCTCGATGACGTCGATCTCCTCGCGCCCGAAGTTGCCGTTGTCGCCGGCGTGCGGGTTGAGCGCGGCCACGGCGATCCGCGGCGGCGAGAAGCCGGCCGCCGACATGGCGGCGTGGGTGAGCTCGAGGCCTTTGACGATGGCCTCCGTGGTGAGCAGCCCCGCCACCGCCTTGAGCGGCACGTGGCTCGTCACGCGCGCATTCCACAGGCCGTCGAGCACGTTGAACTCGCGCGCCTCCCCGGCAAAGCCAAGCGCCCGGGCGGAGAAGGATATCTCGTCGTCGTAGCCGGGCTCGGCCAGCCGCATGGCCCCCTTGTTGAAGGGCGTGAACACCACGGCGTGGGCGGCACCCGCCCTGGCAAGCGCCAGCGCCGAGAGGAAGTTCTCCCTGGCGAAGGCGCCGCCGGCCCGCGAGATCCTGCCGCGCGCGATGGCGGCGGGGTCGAGATGGCCGAGATCGACGAGGACCGGCCGGGCCGGTGCCGCGGGCAGGGGCGCCTCGGGGCCAAGCGGCTCGACGTCGAGGTCGACCTTGGCCACGCGCGCGCCCTCCTCGAGCACGCGCCGGTCGCCAAGGACAACCAGGCTCGCGGCCGCGCGCACCTCGGGCAGGGCCAGGAGCTTCGCCGTCAGCTCAGGGCTGATGCCGGCGGGATCGCCGATCGCCAGCGCCAGAACCGGCTTGGCGTGTGATGGGCGGCTCGTCATGTCAGGTGCGCTCCAGAATGGTGAGGCCGCGGCGCCGGTCGATGAGATAGATGAGGCCGCGCTCGTCCACGGTCACGTCGTTGCTCGAGACGCGGTCGGTGCCCGGCGGCACCTCGGGCAGATAGTAGGCGACCTCGCGGGGCCCGTGCGGGTCCTTCACGTCGACGATGCGCAGGCCGTTGGCGAACCAGGCGAAGGGTATCTCCGTGCCGGTCACCTTCTCGCACGGCTGGTGGCAGGCGGTCATGGTGGGCTGTGGGCTTCCTTCGATGCCCGCCACCTGGAAGCTGCCCACGGGCGCGGGATGGCGCTCGTCGGTGACGTCCACCATCCACATGAAGGCCGGCACGTCGTCCTCCTTGCGCTGCACGTCCTCGTCGGCGACCACCAGATAGCGCCGGCCGCGGATGTCGAACGGCAGCGGCAGGGCGGTGTGGGTGGGGCAGGCGAAGGGCGGGCTCCAGTCGAGGCCGGAGACGAGCCGCGGCCTGCTCATGTCCTCGATGTCGAGGATGACGAAGCCCGCCATCCAGTAGCTGACGTAGAGGCGATGGCCGAGCCGCAGCGGGTGATGGCAGCGATGCGCGTCGCCCTTCCAGGACGGCGTCTCCCCGCCTGCTGTCCACTGTCCGGGCATCCACCAGCGCCCCACCTCCTGCGGGCGCGCCGGCTGCTCCAGGTCCATGATCAGGACGATGGTGCCGACGTAGCCCTCCATGGTCGCCGAGAGATAGGCGTAGCGGCCGTCGAAGTCGAAGCGGTGCACGCCCTTGCCGACCGTTGTCCAGCGCGCAACCTCGCGCGGCCTGGCCGGCGTGGAGACGTCGTAGATGCCGATGCCGGTGCGGAACTCGGCAGGCACGGGGCCTGGGTCGGCGCCGTTGAGCTCGTGGTTGACCACCATCAGGCCGCCCGCCACCCGCACCTTATGGGAATGCGTGCCGGGCGGCATGCCGAGCCTGGCGAGCTCCCTGCAGTTTTTGGGATCGCGCACGTCGACGATGGAGGTGCCGTGGGGGCTCCGCATGTGGCCGACGTAGGCGATGCCGTCCGCCACCACGACCTGGCCGCCGCCGGCGCAGTCGAAGTAGCCGACCTGCCTGAGCCCCAAACCTTTTCCCATCGGCGACTTCCTTCCCGTGTCGTGGCGGGCGTCGCCCGCCCTGGCAGGCAAGCATGCGAAGCCCGGCGCGGCAAGGCCTGGGCGGCTCGAGCCCCTCGATGATTGCGCCTCGCCGCGTGCCGGCGCACATTGGCGCGGCGTGAGCGAGCCGGCGGAGGGCGCCATGAAGTTCGACAAGGGTCACCGAGAGTTCTTCACCGTCGACATGAGCGAGGGCTGGCACGCGCCGCCCGGCTACCCGCCCGGGTTCGCACAGAAGATTCTGGCCGGTGAGCTCGACGAGATCGGCAAGCGCGGCAATCGCACGCGCTTCCTGCGTCTCGACCCGGGTGCCTTCTCCACGGTGCCCTTCGTGCACGACTACTGGGAGGAGGTGCTGCTGGTGTCGGGCGACCTCATCGTCGGCAACGACGCCCAGGGCAACGGCGGCCGGCAGTTCCGCGGGCTCACCTACGCGGTGCGCCCGCCCGGCGTCTATCACGGGCCGTTCAAGTCGCAGACCGGCTGCCTGCTGTTCGAGACCCACTACTACGGCTGAGCGGGCCGCGGCCGCCTGCCTTGTCCCGCGGGCGGGGCGGCCCTACACTGCCGACGCGAGCTGCCTCCGCTCCGACCGACCGCGAGGAAAGACAATGAGACAAGTGCTGTCGGCTGCCGTCGCGTTGCTGCTGGCCGCGGCCATGGCCGCCCCCACCGCTGCCGAGACGCGCGTCAAGAAGAAGAGGGCATACACCCAGCCCTCGTCGCCCGAGCACGGCAGGGCGCGCAGCGACTATCGCGAGGCGATCGCCGACAAGCTGCCGTACGGCACCAAGGACTGGTGGCTGCAGATGGACCGGGAGGGCCGCGGCGGCCAGGGCCGCCCCAACTGATCGAGGTCAGTGCAGCACCGGCCCCTTGAGCAGGCGCCGCCGGTCGGTCGAGCGCACCTGCCGCTCGAACGTCCTGCCGTCGCGGTTGATGAGAAGCGGCACCTCCACGCCCGCGTGGCCCAGAGACCAGATGCGGCGGAACAGGCCGGCAAGGTCCTTCACGGCGGTGCCAGCCACGCCCAGCACGATGTCGCCCGCGCGCAGGTCCGCCTCCTGCGCCGGCCCGCGGCTCGCCAGGCCCAGGATGGCGACGTTGTTGCCGATCTCGGTGGCGTAGATGCCGAGCCAGGGCCGGGAAGGCCGGTTCGGCCTGCCGATGGTCAGGAGGTCGTCGAGAATCGGCTTGAGGAGATCGATCGGCACCACCATGTTGACGTCCTCCAGCCGGCGCTGGGCGGCGGCCTGCTGGATCTGCAGCGAGCCGATGCCGATGAGGTCCCCGCCCCGGCCGATCACCGCCGTCCCGCCCCAGTTGGGATGGGCGGGCGCGGTGAAGATCGCCTCGTCGAGCACGTACTCCCAGTAGCCCGCGAACTCCTGCTTGGCGATGATGCGGGCGGCCACCGAGCGGGCGCGGCCGCCGGCCCCGCCCACCACCACGCGCTCGCCGATCGGCGCCTTGCTCGAGCTACCGAGCTCGAGGGCGGGCAGATCGAGCCGGCCCAGCGCCTGCAGCAGGCCGAAGCCCGTCTCCTGGTCGTAGGCCAGCACGTGGCCCGGCACCACCCGCCCGCTGCCGTAGCTCAGCCACACCGTCTCCGCCTCGGTGATGAGGTAGCCGATGGTGAGAACGAGGCCGTCGCTGCGGATCAGCACGCCGTTGCCTGCCCGCTCGGTGCCGAGCGTCTCGGCGGTGAAGGCGTCGCCGGGAATGAGCGCGCGGACGCCGACCACCGCGGAAAGCGCCCGGTCGAGATCGTAGTCGTAGTCTTCGGGCTTGGGCTGCACGGGGCTCGACCTCGCAGAAGGCCGACCGCCTGTCAGAGGCGCGTCGCCGGCCGCCCCGAGCTTAGCGCGCCGCGCCCCCTGCCGCGAGCCCGATCCTGGTGCAGGCGGGGCGCCTTGCCGGCGCTCGGCGCAAGGGGCGGCTTTCACCGATTGGCGGGCTCATGCTAGGCTTTGCCGCGGGCAAGCCAGCCGGGAAGCACGGGTCGAACGCTGCGCGCGCCAGCCGAGGCGCGCCGCACGGGGAAGGCCCGTGGCCGGGCCCGCGAGGAACGACAGCAAGAGGTTGGGGCATGAGCTCGCAGCGCCAGGGGCCGCTTTCCCGCTTCAAGGTGATCGATCTGACGCGCGCGCGGGCCGGCCCGACGGCGGCGCGCCACTTCGCGGACTGGGGCGCCGACGTGATCAAGGTGGAGACGCCGGTGAGCGCGGAGACCGACCCCATGGGCGGGGCCCGCGATGGCCCCGACTTCTTCAACCTGCACCGCAACAAGCGCAGCATCACGCTCAACCTCAAGAGCGCCGACGGCGTGGCCATCCTCAAGAAGCTCGCCGCCACGGCCGACGTGCTGATCGAGAACTATCGCCCCGACGTGAAGCACCGCCTTGGCTTCGACTACGACACGCTCGCCGCCATCAACCCGCGGCTCGTCTATGTGAGCCTCTCGGGCTTCGGCCAGGACGGCCCCTACCGCGACCGGCCGGGCTTCGACCAGATCGCCCAGGGCATGGGCGGGCTGATGTCGATCACCGGCCTGCCGGGCCAGGGCCCGGTACGGGTCGGCATCCCCATCGCCGACCTCTCGAGCGGCAACTACGCCGCCATGGGCGCGCTCATCGCACTGTTGGAGCGCGAGGTGTCGGGCAAGGGCCAGTGGGTGAAGACCTCGCTGCTGGAGGCGCAGATCGCCATGCTCGACTTCCAGGCGGCGCGCTGGCTGGTCGCCCGCGACGTGCCGGGCCAGGCCGGCAACAACCATCCGACCTCGATCCCCACCGGCGTCTTCCCCACCAAGGACGGCCACATCAACATCGCTGCCTCGGGGCAGGTCATCTTCCGCCGCCTGTGCAAGGCCATCGGCGCCGAGGCGCTGGTGGACGACCCCGACTTCGCCACCGACGTCAAGCGCTCGCAGAACCGCGTGCGGCTCAATGCCGAGATCGCCGAGCGCACCCGCACCTACGCCAGCCGGGAGCTGGTGGAGAAGCTCAACGCGGCGGGCGTGCCCTCGGGCCCCATCTACAGCATCGACCAGACCTTCGCGGACCCGCAGGTCGAGCACCTGGGGATGGGCATTCCCATGCCCCACCCGACACGGGGCGAGGTGCGCGTCGTCGACCAGGCGGTGAAGCTCTCGCGCACCCCGTCGGTGATCGACCGGCCCACGCCGGCGCTGGGCCAGCACACCGAGGAGGTGCTCGCCGAGCTGGGCTACGATGCCGACGCCATCGCCCGCCTGCGCCGCGACAAGGTGATCTGAAGGGCCGGGCGCTCCTCGCCGAGGCTGCCCGCCGGCCGGGCCCGATGCGCATTCCACGCACGGCCAAACCCGGCTAACATCCGCGTCCCGCATCACGACAGCTTGGAGAGCAGGACGTGGACCTCGGCACGACCAAGATGATCGCCCGCAAGGAGGGCGGCATCGGCTGGATGATCTTCAACCAGCCGGAGAAGCGCAACGCCGTCTCTTACGAGATGTGGCTGGCGGTGCCCAAGATCATGGCCGCCTTCGAGGCCGACCCCGAGGTGCGCACGATCGTGCTGGCCGGGGCCGGCGAGCAGGCGTTCGTGTCGGGAGCCGACATCTCCGAGTTCGAGAAGAAGCGCTCGAGCGAGGAGGCGGTGAAGGTCTACGATGCCGCCGGGGAGGCTGCGCACGCCGCCATCATCGGCGCGCTCAAGCCGACGATCTCCATGATCCGCGGCATCTGCATCGGCGGCGGCGTCGGCATCGCCCTCACCACCGATTTGCGCATCTGCTCCTCCGATGCCGTGTTCGCGGTGCCGGCGGCGCGGCTCGGCCTCGGCTACCGCTACGCGGGCATCAAGCGGCTGGTCGACGTGGTGGGGCCCGCCTTCGCCAAGGAGATCTTCTTCACCGCCTCCAAGTTCACGGCCGAGGACGCGCGCATCATGGGCCTCGTCAATCGCGTGGTGGCGCCCGCCGAGCTGGAGAGCGCCGTGCGCACCATGGCCAACACCATCGCCGCCAACGCCCCGCTCACCATCAAGGCTGCCAAGCTCGCCATCAATGCGGCGCTCGAGGACCCCGAGCGGCGGCACCTCGAGGCGGTGGCCGAGGCCATCCGCGCCTGCTTCGCCAGCGCCGACTACATCGAGGGCCGGCGCGCCTTCATGGAGAAGCGCAAGCCCGTGTTCCAGGGCCGCTGACCGCGGCCGCCGTGGGCCCGGTGCGGGCGGGCGTGCAGGAAAGCAGCAGCAGCGCCGCGAGCCCCGCCGGCAGCAGCGACCAGACCGTGCCGACCAGGGCCAGCACCACGGCCACCGCCCACAGCATCGCCATCAGGTGCTCGACGAGCCCCATGAGCTTGGACTGCGAGTGCCGCCGCAGCATGCCGCGCCGGTTGCCGGGCATCGGGTGCCACAGGTTGAGGAGGGCGGTCGAGCCGCCGGCGGCGGTGGCGAACAGCGCCACCAGCGCCGCGCTGGCCGGCGCCAGCATCGCCAGCCCGGCGAGGGGAAGCGCCAGGATCGCGGCGATCGGCAGGGCAATGGCGGAAAGCTTGGCAGTTTCGACCTCGGCGCGCCGCACGGGAGCGGCCGCGATCAGCTCGGGCGCGTCCTCGCCCGACACCGTGACCCACGCCAGGGAGGCCGCCACCTGCGCGGCAATGACGACGATGGTGGGCGCCAGCGCCAGGACGAGCGGCATGCTCTCCGCCCCGCGCACCAGCACCACCGCCAGCGGCAGGGTGTAGACGATCTGCAGGGAGAGCTGGGCGAAGACGGCATGGTCGCGGCGCAGCAGCCGCCACTCCTTGCGCCGCAACGTCTGCCCGAGGCCGCTCGCGACCCGCAGCCCGCGCCGTCGCCGCCGCCAGGCCGGCCCCGTATCGGCACCTGCCCCGGCGGCGCCCAGGCTCGCGCGGCGGAAGCGCTCGCCGAGCAGCAGGACGACCGCGGCGAGCAGACCGGCGGCGAGGCCGACGAGCAGCACGAGCGAAACCGGATCGCCGCGTGCGGCCGCGACCGGCAGCGCCAGGACCACCGCCGGGTCGAGGGCCGCCCCGAGCCACGAGCCGGCCAGCCACTGCGCGGCGGCCTGGCGCAGGCCGGCGGGCAGCATGGCGGCGACCTGCAGGGCGAGCAGGAAGGCGCCGCCGATGAAGGCGGCCGCAAGCTGCGCGACGAGCCGCGCACGCCGCGGACCGAACAGCGAGAAGAGGCCGATGGCGGCGGCGAGTCCCGCGCCGGTGCCGGCCAGCGCCAGGGCGGCCAGCACGGGGTAGGCGGAAAGCCACGCGCATCCGTCGAGAAGCGCGCCCATGTGCACGAGGGGCAGCAGCAGGATGCCGACCGAGCCGAACGAGCCGGCCGCGATGGCCAGGGCCTGCGCAGCGAGCGCTCGCCGTACGGGCAGCGGCGAGGCCAACAGCAGGTCGAGGCTGCCTCGCTCGTAGAGCAGGCGGGTGGCGGCGAGCAGCGCCTGCGCCGTCATCCACGCCAGGACGCATACCATCGCCACCGCCAGCGCGGCGGCATCGAGGCCGCGGATGCCGCCCTTGGAGCGCAGGAGCCACAGCACCACCGGCCAGGCAAGGAGGTGCAGGGCCGCCGCGCAGCCCATCGCCACGCCCCACATCGCCGGCGGCGACAGGCGGGCGAAGGTGTCCACGAACCGGCGCCAGTTGAGCGTCAGGTCGTGGGCGGCGAGCCAGGCGAGCGATCCGGGCCTCAACCGCATGCGAGCTGCGCATCCCTACCGGTCACCGCCAGGAACACGTCCTCGAGCGTGGAGCTGCCGCGGCCGACCGCGGTCCGGAGCTCGGCCAGCGTGCCCTCCGCCACCAGCCGGCCGCGGGAGAGGATGCCGATGCGGCCGGCGAGGCGCTCGGCCACCTCCAGGATGTGGGTGGTGAGGATGATGCTGGCGCCGGAGCGCACGCGCTCAGCGAGCAGGTCCTTGACCTGTCGGGCGACGGCGGCATCGAGCCCGGTCAGCGGCTCGTCGAGCATGATGAGGCGGGGATCGTGGATGAGGGCGCCGGCCAGCGCCACCTTCTGCTTCATGCCGCGCGACAGCCCCTCGCAGCGCGTGTGCGCGTGCCGGCGGAGCTCGAGCACGTCGAGCAGCCCGGCCGCGCTAACCTCGGCGCGCTCCCGCTCCACGCCCCACAGGCCGGCCACGAACTCGAGGTACTCGAGCGGGGTGAGCTTGTCGTAGAGCATGGGCTCGTCGGGCAGCCAGGCGGTGATGCGTTTGGCGGCCCTGGGATCGGCGAGGGCGTCGATGCCGAAGACCTCGATGGCGCCGGCATCGGGCGCCAGCAGCCCGGCGATCATGCGCAGCGTGGTGGTCTTGCCGGCGCCGTTGGGCCCGAGCAGCGCGTAGAGCTCGCCTGCATGCACGGTGAGGTCGAGGCCGTCGACCGCAGGAGTGGCGAAGGTCTTGCGCAGCCCGCGCAGGCGCAGGGCGGGAGCCGCGGCCGCCCGCTCCTGCTGCAGCGCGGCGTCCTCGATCGCCAGCTTGTTCAACACGCCACGTGCCTTCCCCGTCGGGGCGCGAGCCCACCAAGCGAGCCACGAGCACTAGCGCCTGCGCCTTTCCTGGCCGTTAACGGGCGGGCGGCTTTACCTCTCCCCGCCTTCTTGGAAATATGGCGCGCGGCAGGGTGCGCGGCGCCCGACGGAGGGAGGCAGATGAAATTCGGCATCTTCTACGAGCTGCAGCTGCCCCGGCCCTGGCAGGCCGACAGCGAGCTGCGGCTCTACCAGAACGCGCTCGACCAGATCGAGCTGGCCGACCGGCTGGGCTACGACTACGCCTGGATGGTGGAGCACCACTTCCTCGAGGAATACTCCCACTGCCCCGCCCCTGAGTCCTTCCTCGGTGCCGCCAGCCAGCGCACCGGGCGCATCCGCCTCGGCCATGGCATTCTGCAGCTCACCACCGCCCATCCCGTGCGGGTGGCCGAGCGCGTGGCGGTGCTCGATCTGCTGAGCAAGGGGCGCTGCGAGTTCGGCATGGGCGAAAGCGCCTCCATCACCGAGCTCGAGCCGTTCGGGCGCACCATGGAGGACAAGCGGGCGGTGTTCGACGAGGCCGTGGCCGCCATCTTCCCCATGTTCCGCGACGGCGGCTGCGAGCACCACGGCCGGTATTTCGACATTCCCCTGCGCAACGTGCTGCCCAAGCCGGTGCAGAAGCCGCACCCGCCCATCTGGATGGCCTGCTCGCAGCTCGACACCATAGAGCGGGCGGGGCGCTGCGGCATGGGGGCGCTGGGCTTCCAGTTCGTCAGCGCCGATGCCGCCCACGCCTGGGTGCACGCCTACTACAATGCCATGACCAAGCGGCTCAATAAGCTCGCCGACTACCAGATCAACCCCAACATCGCCCTGGTGAGCTTCTTCATGTGCGCCAGGACCGACGAGGAGGCGCGCCGGCGGGCGGACGGGGCCACCTTCTTCCAGTTTGCGCTGCGTTACTACGGCGCCTCGAGCGGGCGCCAGCGCCCGGCGCCGGGCACGGTCGACATGTGGGAGGAGTACAACGCCTGGAAGCGCGCCAACCCGGCGGCGCAGGAGGCGGCGCTCAGGGGCGGGCTCATCGGGTCCCCCGCCACGCTGCGCCGCAAGCTCGCCAAGTTCGAGACCTCCCACATCGACCAGGTGATCCTGCTCAACCAGGCCGGCAAGAACGAGCACGAGCACATCTGCGAGTCGCTCGAGCTGTTCGCGCGCGAGGTGATGCCCGAGTTCCAGGCCCACCACGCCGAGCAGGAGGCCTGGAAGGCCAAGGTGATGGCGCGCGAAATCGAGCTCGAGGAGATCGAGACGGCGGCTTTCCGCGACCGCTACGGCGCCAAGGGCATGCCGGCCGACGTCAAGCCGCGCACGCCAGCCGGCAGCTGAGGCGGCAGGCGGGCAGCGTCATTCCGCCCGCGGCCCGGCGGCTTCGGGGGAGTTTCCGGGCGCGTTCCGGCGGGACGGGCGGGTTCCTCAGCCGGTAGCGCGTCGACCACAGGCGGCGTGGCGAACTGCCGCGCTTGGGCAATCAGCTTGTCTTGGTGAGTGCGGCCGGCGCCGGCTCAAGTGCGCTCCAGCACCACGGCGATGCCCTGGCCGACGCCGATGCACATGGAAACGAGCGCGTAGCGGCCGCCGCTGCGCTGCAGCTGCCGCGCCGCGGTGAGAGCCAGGCGCGCGCCGGAGGCGCCGAGGGGATGGCCGACGGCGATGGCCCCGCCGTTGGGATTGACGCGGGAGTCATCGAAGGGGACGCCGAAGCCCTTGAGGCAGCCCAGCACCTGGGCGGCGAAGGCCTCGTTGATCTCGATCACGTCCATGTCCTTGAGCTCGAGGCCCGCCCGCTCCAGCGCCTTCCTGGCCGCCGGCACCGGCCCGAACCCCATGATGCGCGGCGGCACGCCGGCCACGCCCGACGCCAGCACGCGGGCGATGGGCTTCACGCCGGCGCGGTCGCCGGCATCACGGCTCGCCACGATCAGCGCCGCCGCCCCGTCGTTGATGCCCGACGCGTTGCCGGCGGTGGTCACCCCGTCGGCGAACAGGGGCTTGAGCTTCTGCAGCGCCTCCAGGGTGGTGTCGGGGCGGGGGTGCTCGTCCTCGCTCACCATCACGTCCGGCTTGCCCTTGGCCTGCGCGATGGCGACGGGCAGGATCTCGCCCTTGAAGAAGCCTTCCTTGGCGGCCTTGGCGTACTTCTGCTGGGAGGCGAGTGCGAAGCGGTCGCAGTCCTCGCGGGAGAGCTGGTAGTCGCGCGCCAGGTTGTCGGCGGTCTGGGGCATGGTGTCGGCGCCGAACCGGCCCTCGAGCCGCGGATTTGGGAAGCGGGCGCCGAGGGAGGAATCGTAGACCTTGAAGTCCTTGCCGAAGGCCTGCTCGGCCTTGCCGACGACGAAGGGGGCGCGCGTCATGCTCTCCACCCCGCCGGCCACGCACACGTCGGCCTCGCCGCAGGTGATGGCGTGCGCCGCGCCGACCAGCGCGTTGAGCCCCGACCCGCACAGCCGGTTGTGCACGGCCCCGGCCGTCTCCACCGGCAGCCCGGCGAGCAGCAGGGCGTGACGGGCGACATTGCGGCTGTCCTCGCCGGCCTGGGAGGCGCAGCCCACCGCCACGTCGTCGATGGTCTCCGGCGCGAAGCCCGAGCGCGCCACCACCTCCTTGACCACCCCGGCCAGCAGATCGTCCGGGCGCACGCGCGCGAGCGCCCCCGCATGGCGGCCGAACGGCGTGCGCAGTCCATCGTAGATGTAGGCCTCGAGCATCGTCCTCGCCTCCCCTCGAGCAACATTGCCTGGCCGCGCTGCACGCCGGCCCGCCTCAGGTGCGCGGCGCGTCCGCAGGCTTGTACACCTTGGGCCCGCGCAAGGCGAGCACCACCTCGGCCATGATGGAGATCGCGATCTCCTGCGGGCTCTGGGCGCCGATGTTGATGCCGATCGGGCAGTGGATGCGACCGATCTCGGCCTCGCCGAAGCCCGCCGCCTTGAGGCGCTCGGTGCGCTTGGCGTGGTTGCGGCGTGATCCCAGGGCGCCGACGTAGAAGCAGTCCGAGCGCATGGCGAGCTTCAGCGCCTCGTCATCGATATGGCCGACGTGGGCCAGCGCCACCACGGCCGTGTAGGGATCGAGCCCGATCCTGGGGATGGCGTCCTGCGGCCACTCGGTGTCGAGCCGGATGCCGGGAAAGCGCGTCTCGGCGGCGAAGGCGGTGCGCGGGTCGATCACCACCACCTCGTAGCCGGCCATGCCCACCAGCTGGGCCAGCACCTGACCGATGTGGGTGGCGCCGATGATTATGACGCGCGCCGGCGGCACCATGGCGTGGATGAAGACCTCGCCTTCCGGCGTAGCGATGAGCTCGCTCTCGCCGGTCTCGAAGCGCCGGCGGATGGCGTCGTCGGCCTTGGCGTCGCCGCGGGCGAACACCTCGCGGCGGCCGTCCTCCAGGCGAGTGCGGACGACGAGACCGCGCCGGTTGGTGCGCGCCTCTAGCGCCTGGGTGATGAGCGGCAGGCCGTCGGGCTTCTCGAGGCGCTCGAGGTAGACCTTGATCTGGCCGCCGCACGGCAGCCCGACGCGCCAGGCGGTCTCGTCGGCGACGCCGAACTCGAGCGTCTTGGGGCGGCCGCCGGCCAGGATGTCCTCGGCCTCGGCGATCACCTCGCCCTCGACACATCCGCCCGACACCGAGCCCTCGAAGCGGCCATCCTGAGCGATCACCAGCTGGCCGCCGACGCCGACCGGGGCCGAGCCCCACGTGCCGACCACGGTCGCGAGGGCCACGCGCCCGTCCCGGTCCAGCCACGTGCGCGCGGCCTCCAGCACGTCGTGGGTCCTGGCGTCGTGCAGGGTGGTGGGGGGCTCGGACATCGGCGCTCTCCGGCTCTCTTCGCCGGGCGCCCGGCGGAGCGCGGGCACCGGCGGTGCGTTCGGCAAAAAATAATCGGCACCGGCGAGGTCCGCCAGTGCCGTCTCGCATGCGTTATATTCGCACGGGACGAGCGCGAGCGCCGTCACACGCGCGCCAGGCCGTCCTCGAACAGCCGCACGATGGCCTCACGCGAGGAGGCGGGCGGGCCGTCGTTGATGGTGTAGATCTCCTCGTAGGCCTCCTCGGGCGTGTGGCAGCCGGTGATCCACATGGCGGCCCGGCCGGCCAGCCGCCGCGCCTCGTCGGCGTCCCCCGTCAGGTCGTAGCCCGCGCGCACCAGCGCGCCGAAGGCGCAGAAGCGGGCAGCCCTCGCATCGGTCGGATCGCAGTCCCGGTTGTTGCGCGTGAGCGCAAGCGTGTAGCGCGTCCAGCGGGAGCGGACCCCCACATATGCCAGCGCCCGCCCGATGACTTGATGCAGGATCGGCTTTGCCATTGTCGTCCACCTCCCGTTCTGGGTTGGCCGGCACGTCGTGCATGCGCAACCGGCGGGCCATCTGAGCACGTCCGGGGGCCGCGCAAAAGCACATTCTGGCGCTGCCGGGCCAGGTGTTTCTTATTTATGTTCAGATACTTGAGCCTAGTCTCCACAGTTCGGCCGCGGTCCCGGCGGATTTGCCACCCGCGCGCCTAGCATTCGCCTTGCGAATCCCGCAGATTCAACCTATGCGTGAGCATAGGTTGCTATGTACAACTCACGGGCTGGTGGCGTCCGCGCTGGCCCTGAGCCTCCTCGCCGCGGCCACCGCCGGCGCGGCACCGCGTTCCGACGCCGAGACCGGCCGCATCGCCGGCAGCGCCCGGGTCCATGACGGCGACACCCTCACCGTCGGTGAGAGGCGCATCCGGCTCGAGGGCATCGACGCTCCCGAGTCCGCCCAGACCTGCCGGCGCAAGTGGCTCGGCTGGTGGCCGTGCGGGGCGGCGGCCACGGCGGCCCTCGCCAAGCTCGTCCAAGGCAAGGCGGTGGTGTGCGATCCCCAGGGTGTCGACAAATACGGGCGCACGCTCGCCGTCTGCTATGCCGACGAGCGCGACATCAACGCGGAGATGGTGCGCCGCGGCCATGCCTGGGCCTTCGTCAGGTACTCCCACAGCTATGTGCGCGAGGAGGCACTGGCCCGCGCCGAGCGCCTGGGCATCTGGCAGGGCGACGCGCAGCCGGCCTGGGACTATCGCGCCCGGCGGTGGGCGACCGCTGAGCAGAAGGCGCCCGAAGGCTGCGCCATCAAGGGCAACGTGACCAGGAACGGCAAGATCTACCACATGCCCTGGAGCCCCTGGTACGCACAGATCAGGATCGAGCCGGAGAAGGGCAAGCGCTGGTTCTGCAGCGAGGCGGAGGCGCTGGCCGCGGGCTGGCGGCCGGTCCAGGCGAACTAGCCGCCGGCCTCAATTGCCGATGCGAGGCAGGAGGGGCGCCACCGGCGGCACCCGCTCCATGGGCGGGGCCACCTCGGACTTGGGCGGCGGCCACGGCCTGTCGGGCGGCATCGGCGGCCCCCTCAAGTTGGGCTCGATGATGATGACGGGCGGGCGGGGCCTCGGGGCCTGCTGGGGCGGCTGCTGGGCGCCGCCCGCGCTGGCGCTCGCCGATCCGACGATGCCGATTGCGGCGAAGGCGACCAGCCCGGCTCGAAGGGTCGTCATGGCGGCTGCGTTCCTGGCTGCTCCACTGTGGCACTCGCGCTTGCCTCAATATGGGGGCGCCCGGCCGCCGAGAGAACCGCCGACACCCGCTCGTGATCGGCGAGCGTCCTGGCCGGCGTGGCGGGGGGCCGCAAGCCCGCACGCGGCCGCTCAGGCGCGGCGCTCCACCATCAGCTTCTTGAGTTCGGCGATGGCTTTGGCCGGATTGAGGCCCTTGGGGCAGGCCTTGGTGCAGTTGAGGATGGTATGGCAGCGGTAGAGGCGGAAGGGGTCTTCGAGATTGTCGAGCCGTTCGCCCGTGGCCTCGTCGCGGCTGTCGACCACCCAGCGATAGGCCTGCAACAGGGCGGCCGGGCCGAGGAAGCGGTCCTGGTTCCACCAGTAGCTCGGGCAGGCCGTGGAGCAGCAGGCGCACAGGATGCACTCGTAGAGCCCGTCGAGCTTCTCGCGGTCGGGCTTGAGCTGCCTCCACTCCTTGGGCGGCGTGGGGCTCGAAGTCTTGAGCCAGGGCTCGATCGACTGCAGCTGGGCATAGAAATTGGTCATGTCGGGCACGAGGTCCTTGACCACGCGCATGTGCGGCAGAGGGTAGATCCTGACCGGGCCGCGCACCTCATCGATGCCTTTGAGGCAGGCGAGCGCATTGGTGCCGTCGATGTTCATCGAGCAGGAGCCGCAGATACCCTCGCGGCAGGAGCGGCGGAAGGTGAGCGAGGAATCGATCTCGTTCTTTATCTTGATGAGCGCGTCGAGCACCATCGGCCCGCACGTCTTGCGCTCCACCCAGTAGGTGTCGATGCGGGGGTTGGCGCCGTCGTCGGGGTTCCAGCGGTAGACGCGGAACTCCTTCCACCCCTTGCGCGCGCCGGGCTTGTTCCAGGTCTTGCCGGTCTTGATCTTGGAGTTGCGCGGCAGCGTCAGCTGGACCATGGGCAACGGCCTTTCGCGTTCGCAGGCAGGGCTCGGGCGCGGCGACTCTCGTATGGGCCGGAAGGCGAAGTCAACGGCCGGGGTGACGCGGGCCGCGCCGGCCGCCGACGCGCTTGCTGATGCATCCGGGCCGAGCGTGATCCTGGCATCGCGGCCGGGCGCGGCAGGGCGAGGGCCGGGGCAACGCGGCTCACAGCCAGATCGGGTTGCTCCAGGCGCGCCGGCCCCTGGCGTCGGTCACGGCCACGCGCAGGTAGGGGCTGCCGGCGAAGGCGTCGAGGGGGAGGCTCGCGCGCTCCAGGTCCTGGCCGTGGACGCACGCGGAGGCGATGCCGGCGCCCGCCGCCGCGATCCAGACGGCGGGCGAGCAGGCGATCCTCACCTCCTCGCTCTCCACGGCGATGTCGTGGATCAGCGGCCCCTGGCTCGAGTAGAAGTCGCCGCGCTTCATGGCCTCCAGGATCGGCTCGGGCTCCAGCGCCTCGGCCTTCACCATCACCCAGCCGCCGCCGGCGTCGGGCGTGCGGAAATGGGCGTCGTCGGCGGCATAGGCGTTGAGCCTCGCCCCGCGCGCCAGCGCCTCCTCGTGCACCACCCAGCCGTCGCCGCGGTCGCACTCCACGGCGCAGCCGTGGTTGTAGACCTCGACCGCGTGCGCCTGCGGGATCGACAGGGCGTCCTCGACCGTGAGCCCGTACCACTGCGGGTGGGCGATGCCGATGAAGGCGCCAGCCTCGGCCGCGCGCCGGCACATGGCCTGCATGGTCTCGCCCTCGCCAGGCGGCGCGAAGTCGAAGGGCAGGCCGAGGGCGACGATGTGCCAGTCATGGCCGCGGGCCGTGAGGGGGGCGTGGATCTCGGCGCCGATGAGGGTGGTGAATCCGTTCCGCCGCAGGGGCCGCGTGTCGACGATGGGATAGCCGCAGCTCTCCCAGAAGTGGTCGGTGAGGGCGAGAAAGTCGTAGCCCGCCTCACGGTAGAACGCGGCCACCGCCTCGGGCGGCAGGCGCCCGTCCGAGCGCGTGGAGTGGGTGTGGACGTTGCCGCGCCAGAAGCGGCCCTTGCGGGCGAAGGGCATGGCCTGCATGCGGCGTCCTCCTAGGCGAGGATGGCATAGGTGCCGGTCGAGGACGCGGCGGGCTGCGTGCCGCCCGCCTGACGGATCTCGCAGGTGCAGAAGGCGAGGGTCCTGCCGAGCCGCATCACCCGAGCCTCCAGCAGCGCATCGGCCCGGATTATGGGGCGCATGTAGTTGATGGTGAGGTCGACGGTCGTGCACGGCTTGAAGCCGCCGGCGGCCGCCGCCAGCGCGATCACCATGGCCGTATCGGCCCCGGTGAGCAGCGCCTGTCCGCACAGGATGCCGCCGACCCGGCACAGCCGCTCGGCGAACGGGATGCGCAGGGTCGCCGCCTCGCCGGCCACCGCCTCGGCGCGGATGCCGCTGTCGAGCACCCAGGGCGCGAAGTTCTGGGCCAGGATAGCATTGGCGTCGGCGACCGAGAGCTTGGACATGGGGGCGATCCGCCTGCGGGGGCTTCCACCCGTCTATAGCAGAGCCGCGAGCGGGGCGCCGTCCTCTTGCAGCGCCCGTGGGCGGTGGAAATTCGTTTGCCCCGAGCGGCCGGGCGCGATATTGGCGGGGCCGGCAGCGCCCCATCCTGCCTGCGGCCGATGCGATGAGCGACACACCGAGCGACGCGCCCCCCGACCGGCTCTCCGCCGATCCGACGAGCCCCTACTACGACGCCGCGCTCCTCGAGCGCGGCGTGGGCGTGCGCTTCAAGGGCGTGGACCGCACCAATGTCGAGGAGTACTGCGTGAGCGAAGGTTGGGTGCGGCTCGCCGTCGGCAACACCCGCGACCGCAAGGGCCGGCCCCTCACGATCAAGCTCCAGGGCGAGGTCGAGCCCTACTTCCGCGACAAGGCCGCTCACCCGTAGGCCACAATGCGCTTTGCTCGTGGGCCCGCCGAGGCCGCGGCCGGCGTGGCGCGGATCAAGGGGCGGGAACAGTCCCCGTGCGCCGAACCGGCGGGCCGCGCGGGGCGGCGTGCCATTCGCGCAGGCAGATGGCGGCTGCCGGCAGGCCCGGCAGCGCGCCCTGTCCTTCCGGATGAACCGGTCAGGATTTCTGCAGCTGGCCGGCCTGCTTGCCGCGGCCCTTGCGGTCGTCCTCGAGCACGAAGGTGACCGCGTCGCCCTCGTTGAGGGCGCGAATGCCTGCGGCCTCCAAGGCCGTTGCGTGCACGAACACGTCCCTGGAGCCGTCCTCCGGGGTGATGAAGCCAAAGCCCTTCGTGGCGTTGAAGAACTTGACCGTTCCTGAGAGTCTCATGATGCTAGTCGTCCCGTTGTGCGTGAAGCAGCCGGTCGTGAAGGGCCCGCACGTGGCCCAGGCATCTCAGGTTCGGGAAAGGCACTTGGCCGGTGAGGGCGAGCGTCTGACCAAAAAAAGAGGGGCGCGGCCCACCATGGACCGTACCGGCCCTGCACATGTGGGCTGCCGGGAGCGGAATGCAAGGCGGCCGCGCAATATTTGTGGTGACTGGGCCTGGCCCAGCCGGTAAGGTGGCCAACGCCTCTGTCGGGCGTCGGACGCAACAGCGCATCGCTCTGGCATAGCGATTGAGCCCCCGGCCCGTTCACTCGATGCTGCGTCCCCTGGGTGTGATCGGGGCTTTTGACATCGCGATCTGATACGCGGGCTTACGTCCTCAGATCGACGGTGCCTTCGGCACATGCGTGTCGCCGCACGCCGAGAGCCGATCAATGGAGCATTCCAGCCTGGCCGGCTGCGCGATCCTCGTGGTCGAGCCCGATCTCGGCGCGGCCCGCAATCTCAATCGCACGCTTCAGGGCGCGGGCGCGTACGTCATCGGTGCATCGAACGCGGACGTTGCGCTCGGCTACGCGGATGGCCTCGAGCTTTCCGCCGCCGTCCTCGACTATGCCCAGAGCGCGAAGGACCAGCATCGGCTCGCCCGCCGGCTGGCGAGCCGCGCCATCCCCTTCGTGCTCTGCACGGATGACGGTCGGGTCGAGCCGGGGCTGCAGGCGGCGGTCCTGAGCCGGCCCTTCGGCGGCGCCGAGCTCGTGCAGCTGCTGCGCCGCCTGCTCCAGCGACCGCCCGCCAGGCGCTCCTCTCCGCGCTCCCGCTCCGAGCCGCCCTTGCCCCCGCGCGCCCTTGCGGAGCCCGCCGAGACGGTCGATGCGAGCGCATTCGACTACGGCGCGGAGGCAGAGCTGTTTCCCAGCCGGTCGCGCGGCGCTCGCCGCGCCCCCATCAGCTACAGGAGATTTGCGCGAGCCGCCGAGGCCATCCGCTTCGCCATGGAGGACCTGCCGGCGGAGTCGCTGGTGGGCGCCTGCCTCGAGGTCTACGAGCGGCGCTTCGATGCACATGGCATCCGCCTTCTGTACGAGCACGCGGACTTTCCGTTGCCGCGGCGCGCTCCTGCATCGGCGCGCCCGCAGCCGAGCCGGCCGACCGACAAGAGGTCAAGAAGAGGAGCCTGACGCAATGGCAAATCGCGAGCAGCGAGGCAACCGCGAGAAGAGGAAGCCGAAGGCCGAGAAGCCCCGGCTGCCGGCGGCCCAGACCTCCCCCTTTGCGCGCCCCCGCGGCGGCACGGTGAAGGGCGGCTCTTCAAGGAAGGCACGAACCTGACGCGCGAGCAGCGGAGAACGATGACGCACCACAAATTCAAAGTCGGCGAGCTGGTCGACTATCACCCCAACCGACTGGTCATGACGCCCTCCTCCCGGGAGTACAAGGTGGTGCGCCTGCTACCCTTGGAAGGCAGCGATCTTCTCTATCGCATCAAGTCGCCGGCCGAGACCTTCGAGCGCGTGGCCAAGGAGCAGGATCTGCGACGGCGGCAGCCGAAATGACAGGGTCCGCGCCGCCGAGCGCAGAGGCCGCGCGCGGCTCGGCAGGCGTCATGCCGCGCACGGCTGGCCCGCGCGGCGAGCATGGGAGCCCGTCGCGGGCTCCTGCGAGCACCGGGGACAAGGAGATCGGCTGATGCCCCAAGGCCTACGCCTTTACCTCGAAGCGACCGTGGCGGTCGCCATCATGGCCGTCCTCGGCGTCGTCGCAGCGTTCATCGCCGCCGCCATCACCGGGGACAGGACGCTGGTGATCGCGGCGGCGGCGGCCGCATTCCTGATCAGCGGCGCGGTGCTGATGGTGCGGCTGTGGCGCCTGCCGCGCAAGGCCGCGCTGCCGCTCGACCCCGACGCGTGAGCGCGGCTTTCCGCGGCGGCCGCTGAAGGGGGGCCGTGAGCAGGCGCCACGCGACGGGCCGGCTGGGCGGCCCGGGCGGCGCCGGCCGTGCCTCACGTCACGCGAACTTGCGCACGTCCACGAAGTGCCCGGCGATCGCTGCCGCTGCCGCCATGGCCGGCGAGACGAGGTGGGTGCGCCCCAGCCGCCCCTGGCGACCCTCGAAGTTGCGGTTCGAGGTCGAGGCGCAGCGCTCGCGCGGCTTGAGCTGGTCGGGGTTCATGCCGAGGCACATGGAGCACCCCGCCTCGCGCCAGTCGAAGCCCGCCTCTTTCAGCACCTTGTCGAGGCCCTCGGCCTCGGCCTGCTGCTTCACCAGGCCCGAGCCCGGCACGATCATGGCATAGACGGCCGGGTTGACCTTCTTGCCGCGGGCCACGCGGGCGACCTCGCGCAGGTCCTCGATGCGCCCGTTGGTGCAGGATCCGATGAACACCCGGTCGAGCTTGATGTCGGTCATCCTCGTGCCGGGGGTGAGCCCCATGTAGGCCAGCGCCCTCTTCATGGATTCGCGCTTGCCCTCGTCGGCCACGCTCTCCGGGTCCGGGACCGTGCCCTCGATCGACACCACGTCCTCCGGGCTCGTGCCCCAGGTTACGACCGGCGGCAGGCGCGCGGCGTCGAGCTCCACCTCGCGGTCGAAATGGGCGCCCTTGTCGGTCTTGAGCTTCTTCCAGTACTTGAGCGCCTTCTCCCAGGCCTCGCCCTTGGGCGCCTTCGGTCGGCCCTCGAGGTAGGCGAAGGTGGTCTCGTCGGGGGCGATCATGCCGGCGCGGGCGCCGCCCTCGATGGTCATGTTGCACACCGTCATGCGCCCCTCCATGGAGAGGGAGCGGATGGTGCTGCCGGCGTACTCGATGACGTGGCCGGTGCCGCCGGCGGTGCCGATCTGGCCGATGATCGACAGGATCAGGTCCTTGGGCGTGACGCCCTCGGGCAGCCTGCCCTCGACCGTGACGCGCATGTTCTTGGCCTTGCGCTGGGTGAGCGTCTGGGTGGCGAGCACGTGCTCCACCTCGCTGGTGCCGATGCCCATCGCCAGCGCGCCGAAGGCGCCGTGGGTGGAGGTGTGGCTGTCGCCGCACACGATAGTGGTGCCGGGCAACGTGAAGCCCTGCTCCGGGCCGATCACGTGCACGATGCCCTGGCGCACGTCGAGCTCGTCGTAATACTCGATGCCGAAGTCGCGCGCATTGCGGGCGAGCGCCTCAACCTGGATGCGGCTCTCCTCGTCCTTGATGCCCTGGGCGCGATCCGGCGAGGTGGCGATGTTGTGGTCGACCACAGCCAGCGTCTTCGCCGGCGCGCGCACCTTGCGCCCGGCCATCCTGAGGCCCTCGAAGGCCTGTGGGCTCGTCACCTCGTGCACGAGGTGACGATCGATATAGAGGATGCAGGTGCCGTCCGGCAGCTGCTCGACGACGTGGTCGGCGAAGATCTTGTCGTAGAGGGTCCTGGGGGCCGTCTTGGCCATTGCGCGCTGGTCCTCGGGTTGTTTGGGCGGCATTGTGATAGCGCGGGGCCGGCCGGCCCGCAAATGCGGCCGGGCCCGCCGTAGACCGCCCCGGCCGCCCTACTGCACGCCCCAGGAGCCCAGCACCGCGCCCTGGATCAGCAGCACGCCCAGCCAGTGGCCGCCATCGATCAGGGTCAGCATCTGCCGGGCGCCGTGGAAGGCGTAGTTGACGACCATGGTGGTGATGACGAAGCCCGCCCAGATGAAGGCCCCCGAGATCACGCCGGTGCGCAGGGAGGCGGGCAGACCGCCCTGGGCCAAGTGCAGCAGCACGCCGGCCAGGATCCACGCCATCACCAGCTGGGCGGCGAAGGCCAGGAGGTAGAGGCCGGGCCCGCCGCGGTCCTTGGGCATGCGGTCGGGCGGCATGCCCACCGCCTCCATCCACTGCCTGGAGAAGGCGCTGTACCAGGCGCCGCCGAACAGGAAGCTGGCGACGGCGGCGAGCATCACCGCGAGGTAGTTGACACTGCCAAGGCCCATCGTCTGTGCCCTCTGTCGCCGGCGCGCCCGCTCACGTTTCGGGTCGCCGCCGGCCCCCTGGAAGGGTAGCTCCCGGCCGACGCCAATCGTGTCGGAAAGGAGCGCCCGTGTCGATCCGCTTCCTCGCCCTCGAAACACAGCTCGTGCGCGCCCTGCAGGAGGGCGCGCCCGATGCCAACGGCCAGGTGCCCGAGCGCCACGTCTCGCCCGGCAGCGGCATTCCCTGCCGCCACTGCCTGGCCCCGGTGGCGGCGGGCGAGCCCTACCTCATCCTGGCCCATCGGCCGTTCCCCGCGCCCCAGCCCTACGCGGAGGTGGGCCCGATCTTCCTGCACGCCCGCCCGTGCGCGCGAGCCGAGCCGGGCGCCGAGGTGCCGCCCATGCTGGCGAGCCCGCGCTACCTGGTGCGCGGCTACGGGGGCGACCACCGCATCGTCTACGGCTCGGGCCGCATCGTCGACACGCCCGACATACCCGCGGCCGCCCGGGCCATGCTCGAGGACGGGCGCATCGTCTACGTCCATGTGCGCTCGGCGAGCAACAACTGCTACCAGTGTCGCATCGAGCGTGCCTGACGCGCCGGCGGCGGCCCCGCACCTCAGTTGGGTCGCGGCCAGTCTCCGGCGGCGGCGCCGATGCGGTTGATGGCGATCACCGCCTGCGTGCGGCTGTCGACGCCGAGCTTCTGCAGGATGGCCGACACGTGCGCCTTGATGGTCGCCTCCGACACGCCGAGCTTGAAGGCGATCTGCTTGTTGAGCAGGCCCTCCCCCAGCATCATGAGCACGCGCACCTGCTGCGGGGTGAGCGTGGACAGGCGCGACACCAGCTCGGCGCTCTCGCCGGGCGGAGCGCTCGACAGGTCGATGTCGGGCGGCAGCCAAACCTCGCCGCCGATGATGCGCCGGATCGCCTCGCGGATGGTCTCCACCGACTGCGACTTGGGAATGAAGCCCGAGGCGCCGCAATCCAGGCACTGGCGGATGGTGGCGGCATCGTCGCTGGCCGAGACGATCACCACCGGCACCTCCGGGTGCTGGGCGCGCAGGTAAAGCAGGCCGGAGATGCCGTGCACGCCGGGCATGGTGAGGTCGAGCAGGATGAGATCGGTCTCCCCGCCCGTGGCAAGGCGATCGGTGAGCTCGTCGAGCGAGCCCGCCTCCAGGATATCCGCGTTCTCGAACGCGGCGCTCAGCGCCTGGCTCAGGGCGCCGCGGAACAGCGGATGATCGTCGACGATGATGAATCGGTAGTCGGCCATGCGCCTTTCGCATCCGAAGGCCGGGCCGGCCCGCCGCCGGCGCGGCCGCGACCGATTTGAACACTGCGGGAATCTAGCGTCTTTTTGTCCGCGTGGCTAATGTCGCGGCAGGCGGCGCAAAAATGCGCGACCGTGCGGAGGCTTTGTCCACGGGCGGCCGCCTCGTGCCCCAGTGGCACCACGAATCGGCGCCAACCTCTTCCGTTCCGCAGCCCCATCACCGGAGGTCGCCCCCGAGCATGATCGAACGCAGCGAGCGCAAGCCCTATTGGCGGCACACCAAGGTGCAGATGCTGACGAGCCTGGTGCCGTTCCTGCTGGCCATGATCGTCCTGCCGCTCTATGCCGACGCTCTCAACGGCAAGCGCGTGCTGGGGGTGCCGCTCGGCTACTTCCTCGCCTGCCACGGCCTCGCCGTCATCGCCTTCGTCACCATCGCCGTCTTCGTCAACCGCCAGGACGCCATCGACCACTGGCACGGCGCGCACGAGGACTTCTAGACCGACATGGCCTTCACCACCCGTACCCGGCTCGTCAACCCGCGGCTCGGAACCTACTTTGCCATCTTCACGGCTGCCCTCGCCGCCCTGGTGCTGATGGCGCTGATGCTCGAAGGGCTGGGGGCCGCCGATACGCTGGTGCGGCTCGTCATGTTCGGCGTGCCGATCGGCCTCTACGCCGCCATCGCCTTCTTCTCCTCCTCGCGCGAGGCACGCGACTATTTCGCCTGCGGCCGCCGCGTGCCGGCCTTCTTCAATGGGCTGGTGCTGGGCGTGGCGACGCTCGGCGGCGCCGCGTTCCTGGCGCTCACCGGCTCGCTCATGATCGCCGGGTTCGACGCCATGTGCCTCGGCATCGGCCTCTATGCCGGGCTCGTGTTCATGGGCGTGCTGTTCGCCCCGTTCGTGCGCAAGCTCGGCGCCTACACCCTGCCGAGCTTCCTCGGCCGCCGCTTCGAGAGCGGCACCGTGCGCATCCTCGCCGCCGGCGTGCTGTCGGTGCCGGTGCTGCTGGTGCTGGCCGCCGAGGCGCGCTTTGCCGGCTACGCCGCCGCCTGGATGCTCGGCCAGTCCGAGCGGCTGATGGCGGCGGTGGCGGTCGTCTGCGCCGGGGCCATGGTGATCGGCGGCGGCATGCGCTCGCTCACCTGGTCGAGCGTCGCCAAGGCGATCGCGGCGGTGCTGGCGCTGGCGGTGCCAGCCACCATGGTCGCGCTGATGGTCTCCAACCTCCCGCTGCCGCAGATGACCCACGGCAACATGCTGCGCATCATGTCGCGCGCCGAGGTCATGCACGGGGTGCCGGTGGTGCTGGCGCCGCCCTTGGCCTTCGACTGGCCCGGCGCCGCCGCCGAGCCGCTCGTCAAGCGCTTCATCCAGTCGTTCGGCAGCGTCGGCAGCCTTAGCTTCGTGCTCATGAGCCTGGTGGCCGCCGCCGGCGTGGCCGCCTCGCCCGCGCTGGTGGTGCGCGCGGGCACCACGCCCGGCGTCTACGAGGCGCGCAAGTCGCTGGGCTGGGCGGTGCTGGTGGCGGGCCTGGTGCTGCTCACCCTGCCCGCCGTTGCCGTCTACCTGCGCGCCATGCTCATGGAGCAGGTGGTGGGCCAGCCGGGCGACCGGCTGCCCGTGTGGTTCCAGCTGCTCCAGCAGGCGGGCATCGCCGCCATCGATGCCAAGGCGCAGGTGGTGCGCCTCTCCGCCATCGCCTTCGAGCGCGATGCGGCGTTGTTCGCCCTCTCCATCGCCGCCGGCTTTCCGCAGGTGATCATCTACCTGGCGCTGGCCGGGGCGCTCGCGGCGGCGCTCGCCGCCCTTGCCACGAGCCTGATGGCGGTGTCGGCGATCCTGGCCGAGGACGTGGTGCACGGGCTCGGCGCCGAGACGCCGGCGGACGGCGCCCGCATCGGCACGGCGCGCGTCGCCCTGCTGGGCGCCGCCTTCGTCACCGCCTGGCTGGCCATCGCCCTGCCCGCGGATCCCATGCAGCTCTTCCTGTGGGGCCTGACGCTGAGCGCCGGCACCTCCTTTCCGGTGCTGCTGCTGGCCATCTGGGACAAGCGCTGCAACGCCTGGGGGGCGCTCACGGGCCTCGCCACCGGCTTCGGCGTCACGGTGCTCGTCATGCTGCTGTCGGAGACGGGCGCCATCGACCTGCCGAGCGCGCTGGCCGGCGCGGTCGGGCTGCCGTTGGCGATCGTCGCCGCGGTCGCCGCGAGCCTGCTGACGCCGGCACCCGGCCGCCAGGCGCTCGACATCGTGCGCGACATGCGCGTGCCGGGCGGGGAGACGCTCTACGACCGCGAGGTGCGCCTGCTGCGGCTGAGGAACCGCACGCCCGCCTGACATTGCCGCCCGGTAACTTGCCTTGCGCCGGCCCTCGCATGTAACCATTTGCCCGGCAGGGGAAGGCCTCGGGCGACGCCCCGCAGGACAGCGAACAGGACCGGGCAGGCAATGTCGGCACGCGAGCGGCTGGGTCTCTATCCGGTGATCGAGCCCTACCGCCAGGAGCGGCTCGAGGTCGGGCAGGGGCACGAGGTCTACTTCGAGGAGTGCGGCAACTCCGGCGGCAAGCCGGCGCTGATCGTGCACGGCGGCCCGGGCGGGGGCTGCAATGCCACCATGCGCCGCTACCATGACCCGGCGCGCTATCGCATCGTGCTGTTCGACCAGCGCGGCTGCGGCCGCTCCCTGCCCCATGCCAGCCTCGAGGCCAACACCACCTGGCATCTGGTGGCCGACATGGAGCGCCTGCGCCGCCACCTCGGCATCGAGCGCTGGCAGCTGTTCGGCGGCTCGTGGGGCTCGACCCTGGCGCTGGCCTATGCGCAGACCCATCCCGAGCGGGTGAGCGAGCTCATCCTGCGCGGCATTTTCCTTTTGCGCCGCGCCGAGCTTGAGTGGTTCTACCAGGGCGGCTGCAGCTGGATGTTCCCGGAGGCCTTTGCCGAGTTCGTCAAGGTCATCCCGCCGGCCGAGCGCGGCGACATGATCGCCGCCTACCACCGCCGCCTCACCCATCCCGACCGCGAGGTGCAGATTGCCGCCGCCCGCGCCTGGTCGATCTGGGAAGGCAGCACGCTGTCGCTGGTGCAGGACCCCGAGCGCGTCCGCCTGTTCGGCGCCGACACCTATGCCATCGCCTTCGCCCGCATCGAATGCCACTATTTCGTCAACCGCGGCTTCTTCGAGCGCGACGACCAGCTGCTGGCGGGCGTCGGGCGCATCCGCCATCTGCCCTGCACCATCGTGCACGGCCGCTACGACGTGGTCACGCCCGTCAAGAACGCCTGGGACCTGTCGCGAGCCTGGCCGGAGGCCCAGCTCGCCATCGTCGCCGACGCCGGCCATGCCATGACGGAGCCCGGCATCGTGCACGAGCTGGTCGCCGCCACCCGCCGGTTTGCCGCCGCGGGACGGGGGTGATTGCGGCCACGGACCCTTACGCGGGCGTGGTTCCCGGCTAGACTGCGGGCGGGGCGTCGAGCGCCCCGACGTGCCGGAAGCAGCAGGAGGAGGAGATGCCCGAGGTCTATGTCTATGCCGTCGAGGGCCGCACGCTCGACCAGAAGCGCGCGCTGGTCAAGGACATCACCGACGCGGTCGTGAAGAACTTCAAGGTCAAGCCCGAGGCGGTGATGGTGCAGATCATGGAAAGCTCCAAGGAGTCCAAGGCCAAGGGCGGCTACCTGTTCAGCGACAAGCCGCCGGGCTGAGGCCCCCGGGTCGAGCCGGGCAGCGCCGGCCGCCGGCGGACACCGCATTCCCCGCTGGCCGGCCGGCCCCGTCCGGTGCTACGCTTTGATCCCAGCGACAGGGAGGACATGTCCATGGCACAAGCCGACTGGCGCCTCGAGGGCGAGTGGATCAAGAACTGCAATTGTGCCTTCGGCTGCCCCTGCGACTTCAACGCGCGGCCGACCAACGGCTCCTGCCAGGGGCTCGTCGGCATGCACATTACCAAGGGGCACTTCGGCGGCGTCAAGCTCGACGGTCTGATGTTCGCCGTCACCGTCGACTTCCCCGGCGCCCTGCACGAGGGCAACGGCCAGATGCAGCCCATCATCGATGAGCGCGCGACCCCCGAGCAACGCCAGGGGCTGTTCGAGATCCTGTCCGGCAAGAACTCCGCCGAGGGCACCCTCTTCCACATCTTCAGCCTGATCGTCTCCAAGGTGCACGAGCCGATCTTCGCGCCCTTCGAGTTCAAGTTCGACATGAACGGACGCACGGCGCGCATGATCGCCAAGGGCGTGCTCGAGACCGAGGTGGAGCCGATCAAGAACCCCGTGACGGGCGCTCCCCATCGCATTCAGGTGGTGATGCCGGAGGGCTTCGAGCACCTGCAGGCCGAGGTCGCCTCAGCCCAGATCGCCTCCACCGGCGCCATCAAGTTCTCCACCAAGGGCACGCACAGCTCGCTGGCGCGCGTGGTGCAGACGCCGGCGGGCGTGGCCGGCTGATCCTCGAGGACCGGCGCGTGCCGGCCGGCGCCATGCTGGAGCGGGCGCTGCGGCGAGACCGCCTCGTCGTCCTGGCCGCGACGGCGGCGATGCTGGCGCTCGCCTGGGGCTGGCTGCTGCTCGGCGCCGGCACCGGCATGAGCCCCTTCTCCATGACCACGCTCGCGTTCCCGCCGTACGCGGGCAGGCAGATCGGGCTATTCCCGCACGAGCCCTGGGACGGCGCCTATTGGATCACCATGCTGGCCATGTGGTGGATCATGATGATCGCCATGATGACGCCGAGCGCGGCGCCCGTGATCCTGCTGCATGCCACGGTGACGCGCCGCGGCCGTGCCGGGACGCAGGGCGAGGCGCCGGGGCTCGCCACCCCGGCCTTCGTGGCCGGCTATCTTGCCATCTGGCTCGTGTTCTCGGCCGCTGCGACCTTGCTCGAGTGGCTGCTCGAGCGCGCGGCCTACGTCTCGCCCATGTGGATGTGGAGCGAGAGTGCGGCGCTCACCGGCGGGCTCCTGATGCTGGCGGGGGCCTATCAGCTCACTCCCTTCAAGGCCGCCTGCCTCGAGGGCTGCCGCTCGCCCATCGAGGTCCTGTCGCGCCACTGGCGGCCGGGCGCGGCAGGCGCCTTCCGCCTGGGGATCGTGCACGGGGCCTACTGCGTGGGCTGCTGCTGGGCGCTGATGCTTCTGCTGTTTGCGGGCGGAGCCATGAACCTGGTGTGGATCGCCGGGCTGTCGCTCATTGTCATCGTCGAGAAGCTCACCCCCTGGGGGCGCGCGCTGGGCAGGGCGCTGGGAGCCGGGCTGCTGGCGGCCGGCGCCGCGCTTCTCCTCCGCGCCTTCAGTCTCTTCGGCGGGTGAATCATTGGGAGGTGATGCGCACGTTCGCGGCGATATGCAGCCTATTCCCTTGATGCGTCGTCGATCGGAAACTGATCGTCAGCCGCCAAGTATTTAGATTCCAGCGCTTCGCGTTGTTTTTGCGACAGGCCTTTCGCTTGGGCCAGCCAATCGCGAACTGAGAAGGCCTTCAAGATCTCGAACATCCAGCGCCGATGTTTCGGCGCTTCGTCCAGGCATGCATTGAAGAGGGCCTGGAGGTTGTAGTGCTTGAGCGCACTGAACGCGACGCAGCGCATCGGTCGCGAGAATGCGGCAGCCAGCTTTGCCCGTCGGTCGTCTGCGATGATTGCAATATTCTTGGCTTGCTCCTTCGACGGCAGATTGATTGACTCGTTCCACGAGAGCGGATCAACAAGATCCACCTGATTGATCCCCAACACGACGTGCGGCAGGACGTCGGCAAGCCGGCGCAGGTACTGCTGGTCAAGCGCGAGAGCCCGATTTCGCGCGGCGACAACCCATAACGCAATGTCGGCTTCCGGCAGATGCTGGCGATACCGCTTGAGGTAATTGTCATCGAGATCGGCGTCCTCCCCCAGACCCGGCGCATCTATCACCTGCAAGGCACACTTCAGCGATGTTCCATAGAGTCGCCTGCTTACGATCTCGAACTTGCGCTTGTGGAACCGGCTCGTTCCCCGGGTTGTGGCCGACACATCCCGTCTCGTTCCGAACAACGAATTGACTATGGTCGATTTACCGACGCCTGATAGTCCGATGATGGCGATCGTGGGCGGCGCCTTGGCAAACTCGGCCTCGATGGCAGAGACAACAGGCTCAAGAGCCCGGGGGTCGATCGCAGCGTGGTTGCGCGGAGACGGATGCTGGTCGTTCGAGTTCATGGACGGCGATCATCCTGGGTGGCGTCGCCGGCTTCGCTCGCGTCCGGGGCACCCCGATCCAGCCCGAAAAGCGCCCTGAGGAAACGCAGGATTGCAGGACCAATCTTGGAGACTGACTCGACGATCACCATCTGTCGCAGGGCCGGGTGGTTGGTGATCCACAGATTGAAACTCTCGACAGATTGCAGGGTGCTTAGGCGAGAGGCCTCCTCTTCTGTTTGAAGGTGCTGAACGAGCTCGCTCAGCTGGTTCTCGTCAAGTGAGGGGGCAACTCCGTCATCTTCGACCATAGCAACCCTCACACGATATAGTTGGCTTCGCCCCGGAAGGCGCAGTGATCAGCTATGCGAACAGACTAGTCTCCACTCCGTCACGCGACAAGGAGAACCTAGGGATGACAGTGGAAACTCGTTCAGCTCAGCCGGTGCTTGCCAGATAAGCAAGAAGATTGCGTGGGTCGGCAAACAGATTTCTTGGCCGTTCCATGTTCGATTCGATCCGTCGCCAAACCCAGCTGGCGCCGGCGGGAAAGAATGGGAAGAGCGGAAGGACCCAAAGAGGTCCCGCGCCCATGGCTACCCGGACGCGCCGCCGCTGCCGCCGTTGTTGCCGCCGCGCAGCGACAGGATGAAATCGTAGAGGAGCAACAGCCCCACGCCGGCCGTGATGACGATGAGCGGCAGCGCCTTCACCCACCACACCATGATGCCCATGAAGAGGGCGACGCCGGCGATGCCGATAAGGCCGGTGACGAGGTTGGTGAACTGGTTCATGTCCTTGTCCTCTTCCTCGATGCGGGCCGCCGGCTGCCGGGGCCGCGCTTGCCGGAGGGCGGGGGGCGGCCCCGCTCCAGCGTCCGCACCAGCCAGTTGGCGGTGCGCAGGAGCCGGGCGTCGTTGCCACGCCGGCCGACGAGCTGGACCCCGATCGGCAGGCCGTCCTCCGACTGCAGCAGCGGCAGGGTGACGGCCGGCGCGCCGAGATAGGTCCAGGTGGTGCAGAACACCGGGTTGCCGGTGCTGGAGAGGCCGCGCGGGGCGGGGCCCGGCGCCGCCGGCGTGAGGATGGCGTCGTACTCGTCGAACACGGCGCCCAGCGCCTCATTGAGCGGACCGATGGCAGCCACCGCCCGGGTGTAGTCGACGGCGAGCCGGCCGCGGCCGCGCTCGATCAGCTGGCGCAGCGCGGGGCTCATCTTGTCGGCACCGGCCTGATAGTCGCGGTGGAGGTTGTGGGCCATCTCCACGTCCATGACGATGCGGTGCCACTCCACCACCGGCTCGAAGCCGGCCCCCAGCTCCACCTCCCCCGCCGCCTCGCCCAGCGCCTCCACCAGCTCGCCGAACGCCTCCACGGTCGCCGGCTCGGCGTGCTTCCAGGCGGGCGTGCGGACGAAGGCGAAGCGCGGCGGCAGCGGCGGCTCGCTCGCCGCCGTGCGCGCCAGCGGCGGCCGCGCGACCGGACGCGTGTCGGGGTCCTCCGCGTCGCAGCCCACGATCTGCTCGGCGAGCAGCGCGGCGTCCTCGACGCTGCGCGCGAACACCCCGACATGGTCGAGCGTGCGCGACAAGAGCAGGGCGCCGCTGCGCGGGATGAGGCCGTGCGTGGGCTTGAAGCCGACCACGCCGCAGAAGGCGGCCGGGCGGATCACCGAGCCGTTGGTCTGCGAGCCGATCGCGCCCGGCACCATGAACGAGGCGACGGCGGCGGCCGAGCCGCTGGAGGAGCCGCCCGGGGTGCGCTCGGGGTCGCGCGGATTGCGGGTCTTTCCCGGGTGGTAATAGGCGTACTCGGTGGTGACCGTCTTGCCCATGATGACGGCGCCGGCGGCGCGTAGCTGGGCCACCGCCCAGGCATCGCTGCGCGGCGTGCGCCCGGCCCAGATCGGCGAGCCGAGCTCGGTGGGCATGTCGGCGGTATCGAAGATGTCCTTGATGCCGATCGGCACACCGTGGAGTGGGCCGACGGCGTGCCCGCGGCGGCGGTGCTCGTCGGCCTCGCGCGCCTGGCGCAGCGCGTGCTCGCGGTCGAGATAGGCCCAGGCCTCGATGCGGGGGTCGACCTCGGCGATCCGCGCCAGGCAGTCTGCCACCAGCTCGGCCGAGGTGGCGCGGCCCTCGCGGATGTGCTCCGCGGCTTCGGCGATGCCCCAGGCACCGAGGCTCATGGCGTCGCGCTCCTCCGCTCCCGTCCCAGGCTCAGCGGGGGGTGTAGAGATAGTCGGGCAGCCACAGCGCCAGGCCCGGGAAGATGTAGACCAGGACCATGGTCATGAACACCATGAACACGAATGGGAGCGCACCGCTGAAGATGTCGGTGAGCTTGACCCACGGCGGCGCCACCCCCTTGAGGTAGAACGCGGCCATGGCCACGGGCGGCGTGTTGAAGGCGGTCTGCGTGTTGAGCGCCACCAGGATGCCGAAGAATATCGGGTCGACGTGGAAGTCGTCGAGCAGCGGCAGGAAGATGGGCACGAAGATGATGATGATCTCGGTCCATTCCAGCGGCCAGCCGAGCAGGAAGATGATGGCCTGGGTGAGCAGCAGGAACTGGGTGGGACTGAGATTGAGGCTGAGGAAGAAGTTCTCCACCACCGCCTGCCCGCCGAGCACCGCGAACACCGCCGAGAACGTCCACGACCCGATGAACAGGTAGCAGACCATGGCCGTGGCGCGGGCGGTGAGGTAGACGGAATCCCGCAGCATCGTGAAGTTGAGGGCGCGATAGGCGGCGGCGAGCACCATGCTGGCGAGCGCGCCGGCACCTGCCGCCTCCGAGGGCGTCGCCAGCCCGAACAGGATGGCGCCCAGCACCGACACGATGAGCAGCGCCAGCGGCAGGAACGAGGTGGCGAGCGCCAGCATCACGGTCCCGACAGGCACGTCGGTCTGCTCCTTGGGCAGCTTCGGGCACAGCGCGGGATTGATGATGGCTCGCGTCATCACATAGCCGACGTAGAAGGCGGTGAGCAGGAAGCCCGGGATGAACGCCGCCGCGTAGAGCTTGACCGCGGAGACGCCGGCAGTGGCCGCATAGACGATGAGCAGGATGCTGGGCGGAATGAGAATGCCGAGGCAGCCGCCCGCGCAGGTGACGCCGGCGGAGAGCTTGACGTCGTAGCCGGCGCGCAGCATGGCGGGGAACGCCAGCAGTCCCATCAGCGTCACCACGGCGCCGACGATGCCGGTGGCGGTGGCGAACATGGCGCAGGTGATCAGCGTGGCCACCGCCAGCGCCCCCGGAACGTTCTTCATCGCCAGCTGCAGGGAGTGGAACAGGCGATCGAGGATGTTGGCGCGCTCCACCACGTAGCCCATGAACAGGAACAGCGGAATCGCCGTCAGCACGTCGCTGGAGGAGACCTCGAAGGCCTTCTGCACCAGCAGGGTGAAGATGCGATTCTGGAAGAACTCCTGGCCGGGCACGTAGTAGGCGTAGAAGCCGAAGGCGACGCCCATCGCCATGAGCGTGAAGGCGATGGGGAACCCGAGCATGATGATGAAGATGAACAGCCCCAGCATCAGCATGCCGACTTGCGGGTCAGTCATGTTCAGGCCCCCCTCTGACCCGACTCAGCTGCCTGCCGCTGCTGCTCCTCGGCAGCGCGGATCTTCTGCTCCTGCATGATGATGCTCTCGGTCTCCTCCACGTCGTGCAGGCGCTGCGGCCACGCCCCCTGCCTGATGCACACGATGCAGCGGATGATCTCGGCAATGCCCTGCAGCAGCAGCAGCACCCCGGTGATGGGAACCAGCGTCTTGAGCGGGAACACGGGCACGCCGGCCGGGCTGAAGATGCTGACCTCGCGGAACCTTATGGACATGGCGGCGTAGTTCCAGCCCGAGTAGATGAAGGCCAGCACCGCCGGGATGAAGAACAGCACGTAGAGGATGAGGTCCATGGTGGCCTGCGTGCGCGGCTTCCACAGCCGATAGACCACGTCGGCGCGCACGTGCCCGCCGCGCGAGAGCGTGTAGGCGCCGGCCATGAGGAACAGGGCGCCGTAGGTGATGTAGCTGAAGTCGAAGGCCCAGGTGGTGGGGGCCCTCAGCACGTAGCGCACGAACACCTCGTAGCTGACGCCCAGCGTCAGCACCAGGATCAGCCAGCCGAACGCCTTGCCGACCCACATGGTGAGCGAGTCGATGAAGAACAGGAAGCGCGTCATCGCATGTCCGGCCTCGGCCGCCCCAGTGCAATGGACGCCGCGGCTGCGGCGTCGGACCGTCTCACAAAGAGGCGGGCGGCGCGCCGACGCGCCGCCCACCCCGGTATTGCGGTGAGTCCGCCGGCAGACCGCGGCTCACATCTTCAGGACGCCCGGGAAGTGGTGATTGTAGGCGCCCTTGTAGTCGGTCGCGTTCATCATGTTGTAGAACACGACGCGCTTCACCCAGGCCTTCTGGGAGTCCATCACCTTCTTCATGAAGGGGTCCTTGCCGAGCTGCTCGATCAGGCCGTCCCACGCCTTGATCTGGGCGTCGAACACGTCCTGCGGCGTGCGCAGCACGTTCACCTTCTCCTTGTCGATCAGGTCCTGCAGGTCCTTGGAGTACTGGTCCATGGCCCTCCACTCGTTGGCGGAGGAGGCGGCCTCGGCGGCGTACTGCAGGATCGCCTGGTGCTCCTTGGGCAGGGCGTTGAACTTGGCGCGGTTGAACATGATCTCGAAGTACTCGGTGGCCTGGTGGTGGCTGCCGAGCATGTAGTTCTTGGCCACGTTGGCCGAGCCGAAGCGCCGGTCCGAGGTCGGGTTGTTGAACTCGAAGGCGTCGATCACGCCGCGCTCCATGGCCGGCACGATCTCGCCGCCGGGCAGCTGCGCCACCGACAGGCCCATGGACTGGAACAGATCGGCGGCGAGGCCGACGGTCCGGTACTTGAGGCCCTTCATGTCGGCCATGCTCTTGACCGGCTTCTTGAACCAGCCGAGCGGCTGGGTCGGCATGGGCATGGCGAAGAAGCTCTTGACGTTGAGCTTCATGATGTCGGTCTGCAGCTCCTCGAACAGCTCCTTGCCGCCGCCGGCATAGATCCAACCCAGGCCCTCGTTGGCGTTGAAGCCGAACACCGGGCCGGTGCCGAACAGCGAGGCGGCCTTGTGCTTGCCGTACCAGTAGACCGTGACGGTGTGAGCGGCGTCGATCTGGCCGCCGTGCACGCCGTCGAGCACCTGGAAGGGATGCACCACCGCGCCGCCGTGCAGCAGGTCGAGCTTGAGGCGCCCGCCGGCCATGCTGTTGACGCGCTCCACGTACTGCTGCGCCATCTCGGTGAAGATGTCGGTTGCAGGCCACGAGCTCTGCATTTTCAGCGTCACGGTCTGGGCGCGCGAGATCTGCGGCATGGCGATGGTGCCGGCAGCCGCCGCACTGGCGGCGAGCGCACCCGTCCGCAGGAACTTGCGCCGCGTCACCGCCCTGGCTTTCTCGGTCATCGGGGTCCTCCTTTGACGTTCCTCGAAGGCACGAACGTTTGTTCTCGCAGGCCTGGTATACCACGGCGGGCCGCCGCCGCGGAAGCCGCTTTGGAGCGCGCCCACGCGCGCGGTCATGCGCCGCACCCCGGTTGCTGCGGCCGCTCACGCGCAGCCAGCCGGCGCCGGCCCGCGCGCTCCTGCCGGCTCGCTAGCGTCGCCGCCTCGGCGCCTCAGCGCTTGGCCTTGCCGTCCGACACCACGTCGTAGATCTCCACCCGGCGCTCGGCCACCAGCTCGCTCACCACCGGGCGAAAGTCCTTGAAGTGCTGGCTGTCCTGGTGCGCCTTGATGGCCGCCTCGTCCCTGTAGACCTCGAGCATGACGAAGCGCGTGGGATTCTTGGGGTCCTGCGCCACATCGAATTGCAGGCAGCCCGGCTCGTTGGCGAGGCAGCGCTTGGCTTGCGCCGTCATCTTCTCCTTGAACTCGGCCTCCTTGCCGGGCTTGGCGGTGAGGTAGGCGACGATTGCCTGCATGGGCGTTGCTCCCTAGGTTGAGACGGTGGCAAGGGCCGCGCCGCGCGGGCTCCTCCGCTCCAGCGCCGGTCGGCGCATTGTGGGCGGGGGCGGCACGGCGAGGCAAGGTTGAACGCGCATGGCCGCTGGCGATGAGACCGAAGGCCGCTGGCTCGAGGCCCTGCGGGTCTACCTCGGCGTGCTGGCCGCGGCGAGCCTCGTCTGGGAGATGGCGCACCTGCCGCTCTACACCATCTGGAGCACCGGCAGCTGGCGCGAGAACGCCTTCGCGGTGGTGCACTGCACGGGCGGCGACGTGCTGATCGGGCTCACGGCGCTGGCGACGGCGCTCGTCCTCGCCGGCACGCCGGGCTGGCCGGCGCGGAGCTTTCGGACGGTGGCCGGCGTGGCGATCCCCATCGGACTCGCCTACACGGCCTTCAGCGAGTGGCTCAACGTCTATGTCCGCGGGGCGTGGGCCTACTCGGAGTGGATGCCGCTGCTGCACCTGGGCGGCAAGGCCATCGGGCTGACGCCGCTGGCGCAATGGGTGGTGGTGCCGGCGCTGGCCTTCGCGGCGGTCCGGCGGCGCTGCGGGCTGCAGGACGGCGGTTGACGGCGCCGGGTCGCCTTCCTACTCTCGCGTCAAGCAACCGAATCGCGCGTGCCGCGGGCGCAAGCTGGACAATGCTTTGGCGAGCCAAGCTGGCTGTGGTCGTGTCGGTGCTGGCGGCCCTGCTCGTGCTGCCGGCCGGCGCGGGCAGCGCGTGGGCGCACGGAGCACATTCTCACGCCGTCTCCCAGCCGCCGCGCGCGGGCGCTGAGGGCCCTGCGGCGGGCACGGTCGCCGAGGCCATGAGCCTCGCCCGTGAGGACGAAGCGGGCGCTGGTGGCGGCCGCACCCTCCCCCACCGCAGCGGCGAGCTTGCCTCGGCGCCCGACACGCCGAATGCGCCGGTCCACACCGGGGCGTGCTGCTGCGGCGGCATCCTGTGCCATGGCGGCGTGGCGACGATGGCGGTGCCGGCTGCGGCCCTGCCAGACAGCCGGCGCGGGCGACCGGAGCTGCCCGTCGTGCTGGCTGTCTCCAGGGACGTGAAATCCGGAATTGAGCGCCCACCGAGACGGGCGCTTCCGGTCTAGGGCGGACGTTCCGTCCCAAGTATGCCGGCTCCCTCCCGCGCGGGAGCGAGCGGCGGAGTCTCTGCATTCCCGGTCAAAAGAGGCGCTACGCCATGCGTGCGCAAGCCACCCGGCTATTCGCGGGCCTGCTCGCAAGCCTGCAGGCTGGCACCGCGGCATCGGCTGCAAGCCCCGCCGACCCGGGCGCGCGGGTCCCGCCGGCCATCTACAGCCCCGTCACCTCGGGCACCAAATCGTTCAGGCCAGTGGAGCCGCTGCCATGGGGCGACGTCAACCGCCGCGTCGCGCCGTGTAGGTAGCTCGTGATCTGACGTGCGTTTGTAGCTCGTGAAGTGTCGTGTCTGAAGGTGCCTTTGAACAAAGGGGGCACGGGGATGGGCACGGCATCGGTTCACGAGGGAGTTCGTCGGATGCGTT